>PVMK01188448.1_pt1 | contig 28996 bp, 26 predicted proteins | sample 1853481 | NCBI WGS metagenome assembly PVMK01 (sample SAMN08533507, study PRJNA380276) | Marine sediment metagenome, whole genome shotgun sequencing project.
GCGAACTGCCCTTGATGAACGTGATTCTGCTGGTGGGTTCCGTTCCGGCGCCGAGGTGAAGGTCCGCTTTCACGACACAAGGGTCATTCGTCAGTGGTCGAAATCAGCCCTTTCAGCGGCCGCTTTGTACCACAAGCGGACACTGGTTATTTCGAAGCCGCATCGTAACCCAGCAAGAGAACCGAAATAGCTGCTAAACCAATAGCGATCATTCCAGTTGTGCTGGGGGTCTCTCTTAGAGTTCCTACTTTTGGCAGATTACTCGTTTCAGCTCGAATTGAGTAAACTGCCCCAGAACTGTCGGATAAGCGGCGGACCGCTGAGCCGAGCACACTGCAAGCAAATGTAATCTCAAACGAGACCGGATCCTTGATCGACCGACTGAAACGCAGCCCTATCTTCCGCGTCACGACGGCATATGCCATCGTCGCATGGGTCGTCCTACAACTGGCCGAGATCACCTTCGAGCCACTTGGTCTACCGGAAACTTCCCTGCGTACACTCATCATAATTGTCGCACTCGGACTACCCTTCGCAGCAGCCCTGGGCTGGGTCCTTGATCGGCGCGCAGTCCCTGACGCCCCTCGGGACGACGCAACGCTGGACGGGAAATCTACGAAGAAGTCGCATCTGCCACTTCTGGCTGGTGCCGCTGCGGCGATCGTCCTGCTTGTCGCCGGAATTGGCGGAATCTGGGCGTACACTTTTTATTCGGATTTGCGCTGGGTTCAGGAAGTCGCCCAGCCCGAACTCGCCCAACGCATCGCAGTGAATGACTATTTCGGCGCCTTCGAACTTGCGTCCGAGATTGAGGAACGGCTCGGCGAGACGCCCGCGCTCGATCCTGTGTGGGGCGTGATCTCGGCGAACGCGAGCTTCGAGACGGAGCCACCCGGGGCCATGGTGTCGTTCCGACGCTACGACGATGCGAACGCGCCCTGGACCCGGATCGGCACCACGCCTATCGCACCAACACGGGTGCCGCGTGGCGTATCGCTGTGGCGGATCGAGCGGACCGGATACGTGACGCGGACATTCGCTCGCGTCATGTCCCGCACCTTCGAAACCGGGCTAGGCTTCCAGTGGCACAAGCGCTTCATTCTGGAACCCGTCGGAGCCGAGCAAGGCGACGTTGTACCGATACAGGGCGGGCATTACCAACAGGTTCCGCTCAGCGGCATTCCTGTGGATTCCGCGCACGAGCTGGATCGCTTCCTCATCGATCGGACCGAGGTGCGCAACAAGGACTACCAGGCTTTCCTCTCGGCCGGCGGCTATGCACAGCCGATATACTGGAGCGAGCCCTTCGTCTATGGCGACCTGACCCTATCCTTCGATCAAGCTATGGCGCGGTTCATGGACGCAAGTGGACGCCCCGGCCCGGCAACCTGGATCGCTGGGCGATTCCCGGAAGGCAAGGCTGAACATCCCGTCGGCGGGATCAGCTGGTACGAGGCTATGGCCTACGCCCGGTTCCGCGGTCGCCAGGTTCCCACTCTCTATCACTGGTCCGCCGCCGCGTTGCCCCAGGTCGAGATGATCGAGCCTCTCGCACCCGCGCTGGCCGCTCAGAGCAATCTCGACAGCAACGGCCCACTTCAGGTGGGCAGTACGTCAGGGCTGAGCCAGGCCGGTGCGGTCGATATGTTCGGCAACGTCGCAGAATGGGTAAACACCGCACAGGGCAAGGACAAACGCTTCACGTTGGGACTCGGCTGGCCGGATCCCGCCTACAACGCCGCAACGGCGTTGGCGGCCTCACCCTGGAGCCGACTGCCGTCACAGGGCGTCCGGCTCGCGACCTACCCACGCGGAGAACTGGACGAATCACTGCTTGCCGAGATCGACACGTTCAACATCGACTACGAGAGTATCGAGGTGATGTCGGTCGAGACCCTATCCCTACTGGACGGCGTCATGCATGACCAGCCTCCCCCCGCTTCGTTCACGGAACAGGAACTCGCTTTGCCCAATGCATTCATGCCACTCGCGTGGAACTGAGGAGTGTCTATGGTGATGTCCTGCCCGTACTGCTGCTGAAACCCGGGGGTGTCGAGCCACCCTACCAGACAGTGGTGTGGTTCGGCGGTAGAAATTCGATCGCCTTGCGAGATAATACGACGCTGTATCGATTCGACCTGCGCATCACGAATTTCCTGCGGGAGAGCGGACGCATGCTGGTGGTCCCGATCTGGACCGGGACCTTCGAGCGCAACGACGGCTCCAGCTTACGCCGCTTCACTTCCGATCCGGCACAGCGGAGTGAGATGACCTCAACCTGGGCGCGCGACCTGCGGCTCGTTATGGACCATCTCGATGTCCGCAACGACGTTCAGCACGGCAACATCGGCCTTGTCGGCCTTAGCCTGGGAGCCGCGATCGCACCTATCCTGGCCCGCGGAGACGAGCGGTTCGCGACAATCCTGCTCTGGAGTGGCGGCTTCACATCATTCGCGGCCAGAACGCGGACGCGGACAGAGGCAATCCGGGAGTCCAGCGTCGTGCGGAACACAACACTACCGGTACTCATGCTGAATGGCCGCCACGACATCGTCTTCCCGCTGGAACTGCAGCAGGCCTACTACCGGATGCTGGGCACACCCGCAGAGCACAAGCGCCACGTAGTTTACGACGCTGGCCATCTGAGCTGGCCGCAGGGCGAGTTTGTGCGTGAGAATCTGGACTGGCTGGATCAGTACCTGGGGCCAGTCGACAACGACCCGCGGGGGGGCGCGAGCACGCCTTGATCCGGATCGGGGCCATGCGTTACCAGGCCCAGGACGGTGCTAATGTAATGAACGGACTTCCCACAGTTTAGTGTCGATAAGGCCACTCGCTGAATGTCCGCTGTGAGTAATTTGCGGCCGCTCACCGCGATTCTAACTGATCTGGCCAGCGTCTGCTCCGTGCCAACTGCGGACCCTCAGTGACGCCTTTGCTAAGGCGCAAGCAGCGCAGTTGCTCGTCGCTTTTTGAACTGTTTGTTATGTGTTGATCTGCACAAATTAATTAGTTAAAGCTCGTTGGTTTAGCGACAACCCAAAAATATTTTCATTACTCCTGGACTATGATAATTCAGCCTCTTTCTTTTTTGAAACATATGCACGAATTAGTGAGAAGCCCAAAAAAGGAATCGAATATATATATCAGCCCATTAAAAATAAACGCGAAAATCATAGGCGTAATACTATCAGTGTTTCCTAAAATAAATTGGGCTAGCGAAACTCCTGGTATAAGGACTGGTTTCAAATATTCAATGAAATAGATTGCCAAGCCAAGCGGGGCAACCACAAAAAGTACTGTACCCAAAATGAAACCAGAGATAATAGATTTGAGAATCAATTTTACCATGGAAGGGTTCTCCGTATTAAATCGAAGGCTCCATTGCTCCATCATCCAAAATTTGCCTGCTACATTCGTTAACAGCTACCTGCCAGCTACTATGAGTATCGTAGAAAACCAGACGGAAGGACTATATTGAGTAAGGTGCGGCCGCTCAACGCTAATTCTACCCGATCTTGCCAGGGGCTGCTCTGTGCCAACTGCGGTCACTCAGTCTTGGGGTGCCTGATGTCCCACATGAAGTAAAGAGCCACTAGGATTGCCGACACTCGAAATCCAAAAAAGCCAATCACCCCGGTGTAGGATGCTGTGGCGGAAGCTGCGCCGGGTGAGGCTTTAAAGCCACTCCCATCAGGCAGCATAGCAGCTAATTCAAAGTAGCGAACGAGCAATGTAGATAGTCCGACCGCACTTGAAACTGTGGTCATTAGGAATAGGATATTAATGATAAGTACCTGAGTCCTGTTCAAATCTCTACCGACCATATATGAAACTATCATATAGGCTGTTAGTACCGACAAAAAAATGCCCTGATCGGCATACATATTCGCGCTTGTGGAGTTAAGTAACTCAACTACATCAGTCACATCCATTTCTTCTCTCCTTGTTAGACTTACACAAGGATAGACTGAATTAGGGGGGATTGGATAGGTTAGCGAACGACCGGAGTGTGCCAACAGCAGACGCTCATTACGCCTTACATCACCGGCAGCAAAAAGCAGAGCGAGGAACGAGTGGCGCTTTTGCTGTCCGAGTGCATGTGATTGTTATGTGTTTGTACGCCAAGGAATCAATAGATAAAATGCACCTAGTCACTGATCCCGCACTCTCTACAATATTTTCCATAAACATATGTATCCTTATTGCAATGACTACACTGCCTAAACTGCTTGAAGCCACATATAGAACACGCATTGTTTCCACTAGGTAAATGTGTTCCACAATTTTGACATTGCCCTTTTGCAATGCGTTTTTGAGTGATTTTCTCTTGTGAAAATATCTTTTGCTGCATGAAATATATTAGCGCCAAAGCCGCAACAATACCTGCGCTCATCATCACGTAATGCCATACCGCAATAAGATTTAAAGACTCTAGCAATTCAAATATATGCTTTAAAAGCTTTTTGGGTACGATGTCATAAACCAACTCGATTACCTTAAATATCACGGGTATAAACACAACAACCAAAAGATGGGAAGAAACTAAGCTTTGATATGGGCGGTTTGCAGTAATACTTTTCGAATTCCATAGATAGAAGATGATGATAAGCGGAAGCAAAAATATCATCTCCATCCCAAGGCGCTTAACTGGGAACCAGAAGTTTAAATGACGTAAATCCTCTAAAAGCACATCCCTGCTTTGCTTTGATGAACTCTCAATAACACTGAACAATTGAGTGATACGCTCATTCTGCAAAAGAAGTGAGACCGATGCGGCCTCATCATTAGCCAAGGAATTAATTCTGCCCGTTAATTCTGATACCTGTTTCTTTAATGATGTGGTATTTCCATTACTAGAATTCTGCTTTGCAAAAACTTCCAGAAGGGAGGTATCGTATGCTCCTTTTGTACGCTCAAGCTCTGATTTGGCCTGAGAAATTTGCTCCCTATATCGAAGAAATGTACTCAAACTTCGAGACAGAGCTTCATCATTTTCAATAGATAATATTAGCTTTGATATCGGCGCACACACAGGGTGCACTTCCGTTAACCTATCTTTTTCATTTATATAGACATAACTACCACGATGCTCCGACGCAATTCTCGCTGTACGAATAAGCCTATTACCCTCATTCCAATCATTATCAATCACAATGTCTCGACAATGCTGAGGGATATATTCGTGTGGGGTTACTAACTGGCTTGTATGGTCAGACAAGCCCTGAAAGATAGAAATTAGGATGAATAAATCAAGGAAAAGAACAATGGTTAATACGGCCTTACCAATTGGATGGTTGTTTAGATTGGTGAGACTAACTCGGATCAGTTTTACTTTATTTTTGATGTGTTTCAACATGTTGTTTGTTCCATTATGACCAATGCCCAATTATTTTTATACATAACAGCTGCATACAGGGAACGGTCTATATAACACATTTTCTCTGTATGTAGATTCGCGTTGGTAAAAACTCAAAGATAATCAACCTCATGTTACCCGCGCTGTGCATATAACACTAGATAAGGAGAATTGCGCGCGGGTTGTCAGGGTCCGCTTCACGCCCTGAGCCATTCAGTCAAGCAGATTCTTGTATAACCGGCTTGGCAAGTAGTGGTGAGCCGCGACGCTCAAGAGCCTTCAAGTATACGGCTTCATCATACACTTTCCCTGTCTGCCAGCAACGATAGAGAATCCTGATCCATTTGAATCCCAGGGATCTTACTGCGGCTTGGTAACTGCACCCTTTCCCACGTTGTTGGTAGTAATACTGACCGGCCCAATATGATTTGTTAATGGTTTGGCCAGCCCATTCCACGAATGTTTGTCTCAAAAATGTTGAGCACTGCCATCTCCAATGAACCCATTCTTTCTTGCCGCTGCGCTCTGTCACTGGAGCGATGCCAGAGTATTTCTGCAAATCTTCGGCGCTACCGAACCTCTCTCTTTGCTCGCCGAATGCAACTAATAACCTGGGAGCCAATGATGGCCCAGCACCCGGTAAAGCGCTGAACAAAGGGTAGTCTGCATGCTTGCAGGCAATCTTTTCAATTTCCTCATCAAACTCTTTGATCGACTGAAGCATCACGCGCAGCAGCCTAACAAGAACCAAGGCCTGTAAGCGGTATGGAACGATGATTGCTTTATCCGTTGTGAGGGGAGCAGATCCCTTAATGGATGCCCGGCGTCTTTCCAACACCGCAGGGCGGCGCATATTGTATTCTCCAAAAAACTTTTCCAATGTCGCTGCCCGCGCGCGTTTTACCTGAATCAGAGTTGGCCACCGTTCTAGAAAGTCACAGAACATTCGAGTATCGATATGATCAAACCAATCAAGAGCCTGCGGATAGTACTGTTTTAGCGCTGCACGCAGTCGATTGGTAATGCGGATCTTCTCGTTGACCAGTTGTCTTCGTTGCTCAACGAGCGTGGCCAGGGCTCGTATTTCCGAGCTCTGGGGCTTTAGTGGCTTGAACCTCTCGGGGTGACGCATCAACAAGTCTACGGCAAACTCCGCGTCGGTCGGCACGACTGGGTTTGAACGTTTCTCGGTACTTCGCCAACGTACTGGGGTGGATCGGATAGATCACAATGAAATCGTATTTCTGTAATGCCGAGATTATAGGCCCTTTGCTGAGCTCTATTGCTACGGCGATCAATCCACCGAAGCGCTTGTGTAAATCGTACACCCACTGATCGATCACCTCGACCCTATGAGCAATCACATCAAACTCTCGAACGTTTTCCCCAGCCGGCTGAATACACACATCGTGTTTTGAATCGGCCCAGTCAATTCCGCCGGTTTGCGCTTACAACCCCCTAATGCGCTGTCTTTCACAGGTATATTTCGCCGCCTGCCAGGCCTGCATATTTGGCAAACAGGTGTTGAGGTGAGGTTCGTGGCTCAATACTTAGCGTACGTTTTCGTACCACTGGACTTCAAACCCCTTAACTGTGCGCTTACAGTTCTGGGGCACTGCTGGTAGCGGTACGGACCACACAGGATAATGGTGGGGCCTGGGAGTGCCGGGGGAGGGGAGTGATCAGAAGCGAACTGCCCTTGATGAACGTGATTCTGCTGGTGGGTTCCGTTCCGGCGCCGAGGTGAAGGTCCGCTTTCACCACACAACGGCCGTTCGAGACGCTCCATTTTCAGCTATCTGAACGGCCCTTTTGTGCCAGGAGCGGCCGCCCAACTAAAGTAGCACCTACTAGCAAACGCACCACGTGGAACGTCGGCTCGATACTGCGATTTCAATCGGACGCTCAGTAACGCCAAGCTTTGGGGCTGGAAAACCGCGCAGCTGTTTGGAAGTCCCAGCCGCGTAGCGGCGACAAGAGCGCCTTGTTGAACGAAGCCGCTACGCGGCAGAATAGCATTACCACCGTCTCTCCCTGAGCTTAAAGGATAATTCCTCTACGCGCCCAATGCCGGGTGCGATTATCGAGGAATTACCTATGAACAAAGCACAGCAAAAACGTTACCAATCACTGTACCAACAACATGTTAACGCACTGCATCGTCAAGGCAAGGCCGAATCCACCATCGATGTCTATTCCCGGGCCGTGCGTCGCATCACCGAGTATTTTGATCGCTGCCCGGACCGGCTATCCACCGATGACTTGAAGGAGCACTTCACCAATCTGGTCAATTCTCATTCCTGGAGTACCGTAAAAGTCGATCGCAACGGGCTGCAATTCTTCTACAAACACGTTCTCGACAAGAAGTGGCAGTGGGTCGATATTGTAAAACCTCCGATTGTTAAATCACTGCCAGACATCCTTACGCCCAATGAGATTTCCCGGATGATTAACGCCACACGCCAGATCCGCTATCAGACCTATATCCTGACGGTCTACAGCATGGGCCTCAGGTTGGGCGAAGCCCTGAACCTGAGGGTGGGGGATATTGATGCTGAGCGCGTCCGGGTACATATACGCAGCGGTAAAGGTCGCAAGGATCGCTTTGTGACTTTGCCCGAGGTCACATTAGCGGCACTGCGCAAGTACTGGACGACACACCGGCACCGTACTTTTCTCTTTCCCGCCGGCAGAACCGTAGAGCAGCAGCATAAAGCCAAAATACCCATGGATCGGGGTGGGCTGCAAAAATCCTTCAAGGTCATTGCACGCAGCTGCAATATCCACAAGCAGGTGACCATCCACAGTCTCCGTCATTGCTATGGCGCCCATTTGGTGGAAGTCGGGTTGAATTTACGTGCCATACAACATGAACTGGGGCATGAATGCCCCAAGACCACGGCGCTTTACACCCAATTGACGGCACCGGCACAGCAAAATACTGCCAAGATCATCAATACCATGGTCAACCGCTTGTCGATCAAACTCGATGGGGAGGTGTGATGATGGACTTAACCACCGTCATAGAACGATACCAGGGTCGGTTTCTAGACCAATACGCAGCCAGGGTGACACCAGATCAACGCAGTGCCCTCAACGCGATACTGGGCTGTCGTACTGCACAGTACGGGGAGATATTGCTGGACTGCCCATCCTGTCATGGGACGCAAACACGCTTTCACTCCTGCGGTCATCGCAGTTGTCACCGCTGCCAGAATCACGATACCAGTCGCTGGCTTGAGCGACAAAGCCAAAAACTGTTGCCGGTCGAGTATTTTATGGTGACCTTTACCTTACCCTATGAGCTGCGGGCCCTGGCATGGCAACATCAGACTCAGGTCTATGGCGTCCTGTTTCAATGCGCTGTCAGCACTCTGCAGGACTTTGGTGCCAATGACAAAAAGCTGGGGGCCCTGATGGGGATGACGGCCGTGTTGCACACGCACTCCAGGCGGTTGGACTATCACCCGCATATTCACCTTGTCGTACCGGGTGGGTGCCTGAACCGGCGACGCAGGCAATGGAAGAAGCTCCGCGGCAACTATCTGTTTAATACGTTTGCGCTGGCCAGGGTCTTCCGTGCCCGGGTCTTGCAGTCCCTGCAGGCGGCCGGACTCACACTTCCTGACGCCGTACCGGCACAATGGGTGGCGGACTGTGCGCATGTGGGCAAGGGCTTGCCGGCATTAAAGTACTTGTCGCGCTACCTGTACCGGGGTGTCATGAGTGAGAAGAACCTCATTGCCGATGATGGCACCACTGTCACGTTTCGTTACCAGGACAGTCAGAGCGGCGTCACCAAAACACGCAGGGTGAAAGGTGAGGAATTTCTCTGGCTGTTGTTTCAGCATGTTTTACCCAAAGGGTTTCGTCGAGTGCGGGATTACGGCTTTCTGCATGGCAATGCCAGGTCTGCGTTGAGGATTATTCAACGGGCCCTGGGAGTCTGGGTGGCTTTGCCAGCACCCAGGGCCCGCACGCCTTTTTTGTGTCATCTGTGCAAACAACCCATGTCAATTGTCGGATTCAAACCGCCCGCATGGCGTTCAGGTTAAACGCCTGATGCGCCACTAAGCGCTGAAACCGCCATTTACCACACTGGGAGGACTGATGACCTTATGAGATAAGTGTGCGTATTTGATCGTCAATGTCGGGCGAGGGTTCCGTTCGCCTGCAATAACATGCCGCCAATTTCAGCGGCGTGGCAGCGCCAGATTCAGAATGAGATATTTGCTATAAATAGAAGATAATTGAGCGGCCCGGGCTTGTTCAACAATTGGATAAAGTCGCGGCTGCGCGCGACTTATCCTTATTCGTTATGCATGCTTTCTCTGGCCTAAATGCGAATACCATAGGAACGTAATGGTTCCGAAAAAAGTGCCACCAACAGCAAAAAATAGTGTGGAGACAGCAACTATTGAGTTCGACGCCATCTCGTGCACGGCCAAAATTGCAGCCACACCATGAGACTGCAATTCCCCAATCGCTTTGATATCGGCCACGAATCCTGAAATCATTAATGTGTTTGAGTAGAACGCATATCCTACCCAGACAGAAAAACTAATGTACAGAAACATTATCATAGCAACCACTGTCGTATGCAGGCTTTTAGCAGCTACATGTGAAGCCACCATGAGACCAAAAGAAACGGTGGTCCAATACAGTAGGAAGTCCCAGAATAGCCCCCTAAACTCAGAGTATTGGTACGCAATTTGAAGCTCTATTTCCATGTTTAAACATTCTCCGGTGCGAATGCATAACAGCTCATTAATGAGAAATTTTCTTGTGAAAAACCGAAACCGGGGTTTTCACGACCGTCCGGTTTGAGTAAACAGCGGCCCCTCAGCATAGCAGAGCCTGTACGGCCGTTACTAGGACGAAGCGGAAGTTAGCGCCGATCACCTCTGCTTGGTCAAAGGGGCATACAAGCTTATGATTTCTCATCCGTTTTCTCAGCTTGGGGATCGATCCCAGCAAATTTGGCGTCGGGGCTTGGATTGCTCATAAGCTTTTCTACTTCTTGCTGGAAGAATTCACTGAACCAGACTTTTCGTTCATTCCAAAATGACGTTCCGCCTGGAGTGATTAGGAATGCAGGCACATTGTTAGTATGGGAGTTCATGAATTCTGCAGGGTAATTGCCATCGCGTTGGTCGGCGAAGGCTTGCTCTACCGCCTGCAGCCAATTCCCCATTACTAGATCGAATCGATAGCGCTCTGACACGTCCATATTGTCTCTTGATTCTTGTCCCCTGACGGCTAGGGCACATAATTCTGCGCTCTCTATCATCGGACGAAGGGCAGTGGCATGATCAGCATAAGTCTGCCGGGAGTTACTACGCGCCACCTCCTTGGTGTTTTTACGTGTTTGCCGGGCAAGGTAAAGCAAAGAAACAATTACACCGATTGCCGCCAACATCTCTGCAGTGGCTCCAATAGCATCCCAATTCATATCTATCTCCTTATAGTTATTCGGTTTGTACAAGCATAGAACGTTTTGGGGCGGCAGTGGAAGGAGGGCAATGTCTCTTCGTAGAACAGAACGGCCGTTCACACCACATTACGGACATTAACGCCAAGCCAAGAGGCGGCCGCTGTGCGGCTGAGCTTGCGAAGAAGCGGCTTAAACTTCATGTTATGCGTTCCTACTCATGCCTTGTGAGAGCGCTCTTTGTTTGCCCAATTTATTTGTTCCTGCATAAATTCTACAAATTCTTTGTCGAATGGATAATGTCCATCCATATGTTCCCATGCTTCGACTATACCGCGAATAAACATATACATGCGGATCATTGACAAAACTCGAAAGAACTGCCTTTCATCAGTAACTCCCGATCTATATTGGTACCATTGTTCGTGGAAGTTTCCGAATGCGTCATACATAATCATTTCAAATTTGAATGCATCAGCCTTGCCCAATTCTTTGAATGAACTCCTACCTCGAATCCAAACATCATAGGCCTCGTTGTTTGTATATAGCGCTTTTAGAAAGTCCGATGTCTTTTTGTTGATGGCCTGGTTACTTTGAATACGGGAAGAAATATTATTTTGTCGAACCTGCACTGCAAGATAAATCAAGGTCACTAATACGGCGATTGAGCCAATTAGTTCTCCCAACGAACCAAGTTCAGCAATAGTCATGTGATATCCCATCTTGACGCATAACAGCTACGCGTTTGTCTGCTATGCGCAGCATGGCAGATACCCGTACCCGCCCTGCAACGGTTGCGTGCCGGCAGGAAGGAAAAAAACTTGGCCCATCGCGTGGTTGGGGCGGTTACCTTTGATCTGAACGCTTCCAGCCGCGACATGATCTCATCACGGCGAAGGAGCAGTGACTCAGTACCAAGGGACAGAAAAACCGCGTCCTCATGGTCTTTATGCTGGTCCATGGCCTTGTGCAGGAATTGCAGGCATTCTTCGAAGTGATCAAAGTCCTTTGTCTTGATGACATAAACCAGGTCACCCAGAAGACGATGGAGACCATCGTGCTCATGACTGAGCAGGACGAGGTCTCCATTCGGGTCGCCGGACTCCTTATCAACAAGAGGATAGAGTACCTCGTCCTCCATTAGCATATGCAGCTTGAAACCCTTCACAAATGTGTTGAACAGCTTGACCGCTGTCTTCCAATCATTCTCTTCCAGGGCAATTTCGCAGTCCTCCAGTTCCTGATCATACTTGCAGTGATCATGCATCAACCAATTTGGATTTTTGCTCATGTTCTTCCTCCGTAAGCAGTCACTCGGCGAATGGCTGCTTTGTTCTAACAAGAGACATTCGCCTGCCTACCGACACACGCCGCCGGGCTCACGAGTAACTATTCAAATTAATTAGTGAACGGGAGAAAAGGAGGGCTTCAGATCAACTCTGGACAGCCCCCCGCTTCAGACTCATGTACGGATTGAGAAATACACCCGCGACAGCACTCGGCGTTCACGGGATGGTAAAACTATTCAGCGTTCGTCCTGAGCCCGCACACTCAACGCGTCGAATATCACAGGCGTCTCGCAGGAAGAGGTGTCCCCGAGAATCTTATCGCGCTTCTGCATGCCGCCGCCGTTGGCATACACCTCCATAGCAGCACCTAAATCAGAGTAGCGGTAAAAGACGACGGTGTGGTAGTAATCGAAGTCGATATCCCCGGCGCCGATAGCCGGCTGGAACATCCAGGAATTATCCAGGAAGCCCATACCCTTTTTGGTAGTCCCCCACTTCAGGTGCGCTGCATAAGCTTCGTCCAGGGACTTGCCGTCCTGCAAAGTGCACTGGTAAATCAACAATACACCATCCATCGGGGTAGCTTCAGGAGCGTTGATTGGCAAAGACAGGGCTAACTCATGCCGGCCGCTGCAATCCATTACGTCGTTGAACTCCGCTGCGAGACCATTCGATGAGGTTTTCCATTTCTCCAAGCTCACGCCGTACGCTTCACTATCAGGCCAGGCCCCCAGCCAGCCCACGTCGAACCCGGCTGCGTTGTGGTACTGCGGAGTCAGGGTCCAGGCTGAATAGGCAAAATCATTCTTGTTGGCATACCGCCTGAATTTGGCGCTGACTTTGTCCAAGTCCGCCATACTTTTACCCTCGCGGAAGTTACAGGCTTGAAAATCTACAGGCGCAGCTTTGGGTGTTTGCTCCACCGCCAAGGCCGAAGGAGCCCAGCCCACTGATACCCCGTATACCGCAATTACCGCTGTTACTAGCTTGTTCATTTTTGTTACCCTCACCATTGATAAAATCGCCACTGATACTGCTAGATTTTTCTTCATCATATTACTTGTCCTCAGAGTTTTTTTGCTCGATATTTAATAAATTTTTTGACGCAAGCAGACGGTCTCCAATTCGTTGGAATTGCGAAAATGAAAACATAGCCGTAGAAATGGAATCGTCCCAACATCCGTGTTTCAATTTCATTGGTCGCCCAGTCAATGCGCAGCTCGTATTACACCCAAATGAGATACTGTGGCTACAGATGCCAGGGCGGTCCTTGCTATCGACTTACTTTCTTTTCATTAGTTATCCCCTATATATTTATGTTTGTATTAAACTGCGCAGCCGTATGATGTGCGCTGCCCCAAGAATCTATGGCCTCTCAACCACTTAAATCATTTGCGAGATCCGGATAGACCCGAAAAATAATAGAAAGAATACTCACTACCTTTCGGGTGGGTAATCAGGTAATGTTATGCCTCATCGATATATATCTTGATAGAGTCAGGGTCAGTGAGGCCGGCCTGCCGCGCGCAGCGGAGAGCCTCGCTGGGCCCGAGCGAGCACGAAAGGCCGGCCGAGCGCACGCAGTGAACGAGATCCTGACACCGCACGGATACGGGGACAGGCTTGGTGGGAAATCTGGTAATCTTAAACCATTGCCTGATTGCCCTAAATTCTTTTTGATAGGTGTTGGTATACATACAAATCTCCATAACAGGACAATGATTTTGTCAGATAAAGGAAAGGGTGTCTGTCGGGTGAATACCCTACAAAGAGTGCGTGATTTATTGTGTTTCTCGGGCGAATTCCTCGAGTGAATACCGTACAGAGAATAGGTAAGTCCGATCAGCCGCGCACATATCCGGTGCGAATCGCGTAGCGCACCAGCTCGGCGACAGAATGCAGGTTCAGTTTGTTCATCAGCCGCTCGCGGTGGGTTTCCACCGTCTTTGGACTGATGTTGAGCGTCTTTGCAATGGCCTTGTTACTGAGTCCTGAAGCGATCAGCTTCAGGACTTCTTGTTCCCTTGGCGATAGAGTGCGGTCGCCACCGTTCAAGCGAAAAGCACGGAGCTTGTCGCGCACCGAGGGGCTCATGTAGCCATGACCGGCCGCGACCTGCTTGATGGCGCGAACCAGCTCTTCAAAAGTATTATCCTTCAAGACGTAACCGTGGGCCCCGGCGCGTTCCGCTTCGAGCGTCAGTGCCGGTTCATCGTGCATCGTGAGCAGCACGACCCGCGTGGATAACCCTTGATCTCGAATTTTCCCCAGGATCTCGATACCCCCTAGCTTCGGCATCTCGATATCCAAAATCGCCACATCTGGCTGAAGGGCTTGGATAAGTTGCCAGGCCTCCTGACCATCGGCGGCTTCTCCAACCACCTGCCCTTCACTCCAGGTATGGATTAACCGGCCCAGTCCCTGACGAAAAATCGCGTGGTCATCCGCGAGCAGCAGCCGGATCATAGAATGGGCACCTTCACGGTCACTGTCGTACCCTTTCCGGGATCGCTACAGATCTCGGTCATGCCCCCCAAACGTATCCCCCTTTCCTTGATGATGGAAAGGCCCAGTCCTTTACCCTGGAATGTGCTCTGTTCCGGAGAGAATCCACAGCCATCGTCTGATATCCGCATGACAAGCCAAGCGTCGTCGACAATATCCAGCCCAATGATAATCCTTTCAGCGCCCGAGTGTTTGAGAGCGTTGGTGAGCGCTTCCTGCAATATGAGAAAACAATGTTCCTTGATGCGACTTTTCAGAAAAGCATAAGTCACCCTGTCGGTATTGATGAGAATATCGGCATTAACGCGTGCGCCAAGCTTGCTGGCGTGCGAGCGGATGGCCTCCGCCAGATCCATCTTTTCCAGGCGCACCGGACTGAGTTCCTCAGTGAGATCGCGCACCTGTTCGATGGCCTTTTGGATCTCCTCGACGAGTTCCGGGATAATTTCAGCCGCCACGTGTTGCTCGCTTTGTCCGTCGATCATCTTGAGCCCGAGATTGACGGCCTGCAGGTTCTGGCCCACCCCATCGTGCAAGAGCGTCGCTAGTCGGCTGCGCTCTCTCTTTTCCAGCTCCTCCTTGATTCTGCCCAACTGTTCTTTTGCGCGCTTTTGCTCGGTAACGTCCTGTACCGTACCGAACATGCGGATCGGGTGACCGCCGGCATCGAAAGTGACCTGGGCCCGTCCGTGTACGTCTCTCTCGTTCCCATCTGGCCGCACAATGCGGTGTTCCATGCTGTAGGGTTGCCGCTGACACAATGCGGCGTGCACGGCTTTATCGACTCTCTCCCGGTCAGTCCGGTGAATAAGGTCCAGGAAGGATTCATAGGTCCCATCGAATCGCTCGGGTGAAGCGCCGAAAATGCGATAGATTTCCTCCGATCCCGTAAGTTTATTGCGGACGACATCCCACTCCCAACTGCCAATGTGGACGATCCGCTGTGCCTCGGCGAGTTTGGCCTCGCTTGCACGGAAGTCTTCCTCCGTGCGCCTGCGTCGAATGATGCCGGCCATGGTATGCGCGACGGCGAGAACGAACTGTACCTCGTCCTGAGCTTGCTGATGGCCTTCGGGTACATAGAGGTTCAGCACACCAAATAACTCACTCCCGCCTTGGATGGGAACGCAGTAATGGCCATGGGGCGCGATGCCCAGGCAGGTATTCTCATGCCGTCCATCGATCCTGCCCGCATTGATGATCTTTCCGCTTTGCGCCGCCATCCCGCAAAGACAATGACCAAACGGGATGCGGCCGCAGCTGTCGACGATCGACGCCGGCAGCCCATGCCGGACCGTCATTACCAACTCCTTGGTATCTTCGTCCACCAGAAAGATGCAGCCTTTGAGAGACGGGCACATTCCATGTCCCTGCAGCACCAGAACCAACGACTGACGCAATATCTCTACCAGCGGTAGGGGTTGTAGGGAGAGTTTTAGAATTGAGGCAATGATTTCCTGGTCGAACAGGCTGCGCGTGAGAGCCTTCTGGGCCTGTTTCCGCTCTGTCACCTCCTTGTGCAGTTCCTCATTGAGTAACGTCAATTCCTGTGTGCGTTCCTTCACCCGGGATTCCAGACGTTCACGGGCCAAACGTTCGCTGTCGCGCAACGCCGCCTCCGCCGCCTTGCGTTCAGAGATGTCCTGCACGGTGCCGGTCATCCGCAGCGGGTTGCCGGCCTTATCAAAGAATGTGTCCGCCTGTTCATACACAAAACGTACCGTGCCGTCCGGACGTATGAGCCGGTGTTCGATAGTCAAGGGCGCCTTGTTCTTCAGACCGCTGTTTACGCTCTCCTGGACCCGGCCCCGATCTTCCGGATGAATAGCAGATAGATACGACTCGTAATTGGGAAGGAATCGCTTTGGGTCAAGACCGAAGATTCGGTAGACTTCATCGGACCACGACAAGCTGTTGCGCCTGATATCCCATTCCCAGTTCCCGAAATGGGCGATGCGCTGAGCGTTGCCCATAATGGCCACCATCGATTCAAGACGCTCGACCATCGGTGAACCGAAGTAGCGAAACAGCATGATGCCCAGCGCAACGATTACCGTTGCTCCACCAAGGCTGAAAGCACCCGCCCTGGCCAATGGCGCCCTGATCTCGGCCAAATCAATCTTCGCTACGATCCCGGCGGAGAGTACATCCACGGGTTCATGGGCGGCCAGTACTCGGACGCCACGATAATCCAGACCGACCAGCGACCCGGACTTACCCTGCAGGGCGCGGCGCATGGGTTCAGCCAAATTCCCTCGAAAGGGTAATCGCTGCTGGACTCTGGGATTCTCATGGCGAAAGGACAGTAAAAAGACAATGTCGTCACCCTCACGCCGTGCCAGCGTGAATTCGCCGGTTTCACCGATTCCCTTGTAATGAGCGTGGGCATCGATGACTTGGTCCAATGTAGCGGCGGCGGCACCGCGGGGGTTGACATCCGGACTATGGACGGCGTCGAACCGGGCAACCGCCTCTATCAACCGTGCCTGACTCTGCACTGTCTCAATCAGCCTGGCCCGCGCTTCCGCAAAGGCCGTATTGTAAAGCGACCACAACGAAAGCCCCGCCGCCGCAAATCCCACTGTGGACATTACTATCAACAGCACCAGTAAACGCTGTCGACCAGTCAGCTCGTCCACTTCCGGCAGCCGGCGTCTTTGTATAAAGGCTTGAAGTATTTTCTGCATATCCGCCTCTGTAAAATGGGATCGCTCTGTGCGTACCAAGATCGTACTCGAGGGCGTTTCGGAGCGCTGCCTCCTCGGCCGAAGCCGGATCTAGCCACATCAAGCCATTGCTGGCGTTGGAGTTGTGGGGAATCGTCAGTACGTCGTAACGGCTCGTTGATCCCTCTGCCGCCGACAAATCCAGGCAACCGCTCTTGATACCCTCCCAGAGCAGCTTTTCGTTGTGATTGGTGTCCACCGCACTTATCGGCTCTGCCATGACGTCCGTGTTACGGAAAATCACATTGCGATGCAGATTCTGTCCGAACCACGCCGAACTGTACTCCCAAGCTACAAAACTGGTAAACGAGCAAGCAGAACTTCGATCGTATGCCTGTTCGGCAGCCGCCTGGGTCTCCTGCCATGCGCTGATCTGGGCACCGGTGCAATCGACTCCGGGCAGTTCACACATCGCTACCCCACAGACGCGAAACGCACCAGTATCAACACAGTAACCTTAATTATTATTTTTCTTCGATTCATTTCTACTCCCCATATCTTTAGCAACGCAAGTAGTTACACGCAAGATACTGGCCGCCCCAGTAAAAACAAGTGTTCCAGATCAATAAATTTGCGCTCAGCGCAATAGGTGTAAGAAATCCTGACAAATGATGAACGGCTAAAATGTGGTGAAAGCGGACATCTTTGTCTGTAGTGGCCTGATTTCAAAAAACGGGGGTTTTTGGGGTTTTTATGGTTTTTTCCGGCCGCTGAAAATATTTTTTGTCGTGATCGAGGTGAGCCAGGTAATCCAGATGGTCATCTAAAAAATTTCCCAGCAGTTGAAATAAAACCCCGAAAACCCCGGTAATCGCCCGTAGCCCATGCCCCGCAAGGGTTTCCGGGACGGGGTTTTTCAAAACGAAACCCCATTGGAACCATAAAAACCCCGATGCAGCCGGTCATTCCTCCTCCTGTACACCCATGTATGCGCCACTGACCAGATCCACAGCCGGCGCTTTATAGGGCTAGGGCGTGCAAAACGTGCCGAAAGTCCCGCTAAGGAAAGTGAACGATTTCAATGACTTACATTTTCGAAATGGCACATTATCCTTATAAAACAAAGACTTGGTGCTTCTTCGAAAAAAAAGAGCGATTTGAGCGGCTGAGGGCTACACTTTCGGGTTTTGTGACCATCCCCTCGTAAATTCCTAACTGCCTCCACAGGCCGCGTGGTTACTGGGCTGCAGAGGAGTATAAAAATGGGTCTATGGTAAAATTGGTCTCAAAATGCCATTAATCAATGCCCAACCGTCCAATATCAAATCGCAAATAGCAGGCTACTATCCGTCGACACATCCCTCAGTAAACGCTCCAGTTCAATTCGTTCATCGCTTTCAAATTCGTAGACGCCATTGAGATTGACTCGCTGCCATGCCACTGGCGATACTCGACAGAGGATTTCTTTGGCCATCAGGTCTCCTCTTTTTTCAACTCTGGCAAGCAAGCTCGATAAAATTGCAGAGTTGGCTTCCAGAACATAAGCGGGTGTAAATTACCGTTCATGCACGTTAAGTCGTTGAAATTACAGGCAATCATCCCTGAGTTTTCAGCCGGATACGATTTTCTTATTTTTCGCTGATTTATGGCGCTCTTTGAGTTCAATATCGATGTATTTGTCTGTAATCGCACTGGAGCTATGGCCTGCATCATCTCGTACGTGCTCCCTCGGGCGGATCTTGACATCATCTGAGATCCCCGTGTGACGCAACCAATGCACTGTGGCATCCATCATCGATTCAGCGGCCTCTGATTGGCCTTGTAACGCTAGATTTTGAATGGCGTTATCAAAACATCCCTGGATGATTGATCGGATATGCGTCGTATTGCTCATCGGCCCTTGACCCCGATGAACCGGAAGTAGCGGCGAGTCATCCGCTGGAGACGGTAGGGCTGAAAGCCCCTGGAATTTTCTCCAACGTTTTAAGGCTGCGAGCATGGTATCGCTGACTGCAATTTGCCTTTCTTTGTTGCCTTTTCCCACTGTGGTAAACCACCACAGGCCGTCTTGATCTTTATGGAAATCATTCATGGTCGGCACCCAGCGCGCGCTTGCCGCCAACTCGGAAATACGCAAATACATGCTGTATAGAGCTGACAGCATAAACAGTGTTCGCTCATGCGAATCTGGCTTCTCAGCGGCCATCTGCTCAGCGGTTTCAACGACCATTTGCCATTGTGTAGGGCTCAAGCGGCGCACTTTCGTGTGACCTTGACGAGACTGAACAAACTTACTCTTTTGGCGTATCAGGGCTACAGGGTTCGCATAGGTATATTCTTCCAGCAGCAGATATTGGTAGAAGCTACTGCAGATCGCCATCAGCTGTTTAATGCTATTGTTCGAGGCGAAATAGTCTTTCTTAGACGGGGCCTGACCCTGCTTGAAGGCGGATTTGGACACTGTGGCGACAAAGGGTCGCCATTCAGGGTTCGGTTTGCGTTCTCCATCCTTCTCAAGAAAGCGCGGCGCTTTCTTTACACCGATCCACGCCGCCGGCGGCCGCTGACTGAACCGAATGAAGTTTTCAATATCGTCTCGCTTCAACTCATCCAGTGTTTTTAGCGCTATATGCCAACACCAATGTAACAGACGCTCAATTTCACGGCGATAACTATTAAAGGTTGCGACGCTGCCCGTATACTGTTGCAGAAACTGCAATGCCATCTCGTAATCTTTGGTCTGTCCACAGGAAAGTTCGTCTGGTGTATTACAGGCATCTATATGCTCGATGGTATCAAAGCATGCTAGGCTCCCAGAACATAAGCGGACGAGATTATCCGCTCAGTGGGTCTAAGTCTATGTAAACAATGAAATTGATGTCGTCGTTTTTCACCGGTGCCTTAGCGGCCTTCATTGTGGCCGATTTGAGAAAAAACGCGTACATGACACCCCTTTCGCTGCCCGGTACGCGCTCCTACTTTCATGAAAGGGGTATGAACTGTATGCGGCCTGTGAGTCGGCGAGGGATTTGGATCAGTTGTATTCAGATCGGTTCTGTCGCAAAACCGGCATTGCTCGCTTGCTAAGCTATAATCCTGTGCCCGGGATTTCAATATTTGGACAAATCGTGATCACTTTCAAAGGCCGCCATCACCAGCAAGATATCATATTGCAATGCGTGCGGTGGTACGTTGCTTATGCCCTCAGCTATCGTGACCTGGAGGAACTGATGCAGGAGCGAGGCTACGCCGCAGATCATAGCACCGTTCAGCGCTGGGTCGTGCACTATGCGCCTCGTATCGAGAAGGCGTTCCGCAAAAACAAGAAACGGGTTGGTAATCGCTGGCGGCTGGATGAAACGTATATCAAAATCAGAGGTGAGTGGAAATATCTCTATCGAGCCGTCGACAAGCAAGGTAACACCATCGATTTCCTGCTCACTGCCAGGCGTGACAAGAAAGCGGCGCGGCGGTTTTTGAACAAAGCCATCGGATCCAACGGCAAACCCAGCCTGATCAACATCGACAAAAGCGGCGCCAATACGGCGGCCATCAAGCAGTACAACATTGACGAGAACAAACGCATCAAGATTCGCCAATGCAAGTATTTAAACAACATAGTGGAGCAAGACCATCGCTTCATCAAGCGGCGAACGCGGCCCATGTTAAGCTTCAAATCATTCTGGTCAGCACGGGCTACATTAGCAGGCATCGAACTCTGGCGCATGCTGAAGAAAGGCCAAAGCAAGAGTTCACTGCCAGCGTGGGAGCAGTTTTACGCACTGGCCCTGACCGGATAATTGTGCCTGACGATCACCGGTAGTTGACCTAGATTGAAGTTCGCGACAGAACCAACCCGCCTATGGGCCCATACTTTTTCCCACAGCACACAACATATCTGCCCGCGAATTCCGAGGGGGTTTCCCATAGCGCCAGATCAAGACAGCTCCCAACAGTTGTACCAACTACCAGCTACTGGCACCAGAGCGGCAATCTGTGGAGCACTTTGCCCTGAGGAATTACCTTACCCATGCACTGGCCAATATGGTCACCAGCGGGTCGTGACAAGCAGATAGGAACATGTACTGGAGTTTTCCCTGGTGGGCTATTCAGTCAGCGATACCAGAAAATTCCCTCGCCCTCCACTGCTGCGGTGAGATTCCGAACCAGCGTTTGAAGCTGCGTGAAAACACAGTCAAATCCGAGTAGCCCAGCAGTTCAGCGATGTCGGTCAAACGAAACTGGGGTTCACGCATGTAGTTGATCGCCAGCGTTGAGCGCACTTGCTCCAGCAGTTCACGAAAACTGGTACCTTCCAAGCTGAGCTTACGCTGCAGGGTGCGCTCTCCCAAACCCATGGTCGCAGCAACTGCCTCTGCTGTGCACTTCCTGGTCGTTAACAGCGAATTCATCACCGCGCGCACGTGTTCTTGCAAATTATTGGCATAGTTCTGGTTGAGAAATATGCGCAACTCGGAAGAAATCGACGACAGGGATTCCTCTATCGGCCAGTCCAGCACCTCACGCGGGAATGTCAGGCCGTTCTGTCCCTGTGCGAACGCCAACGGCGCCCGGAAAAAGTCTGTATAGGGTGTCAGGTCAGTTGGCGATGGCAGATCCAGATAGACGAGACGCGGTGACCAGGGCCTGCCACACAGGATACGCATGCCATGGCACAACAGCGCGACACCATGATTCCAGAACTGAGGCGATCGCCTGGCGGGATGAAAATCGGTATGTAGCATCCAAAAAGCTGTGTCGTGCTCTACCCTCAAGTTGACTTCTACCGCCCGCACGCTGTAGTGAAGGTACCTCTGAAAGACCTCAAGACCACTGCGCACGTCAGTACTACCCATTGCAAGGGCACCGACTGCACCGTAAATACCAAGACCCTGGCGGCGCGTATACTCCAGCATCACTGCCGGGTTCCCGGTGGCGCTCGCTGCCTCCTCCACCACCGCGCAATACTTTTCCAATAGAATGAAATTGGTGGGATCGCTGATCTGCTCTTCATCCAGACCTGCACGTTCGAGAACCTGGGCGGAGGACACGCCCAACTCTTCCATGAAGTCGCCCAGACCGATCAGTAGACTTGCTCTAATTAATGGGCTGGCCAATGTCTCTCCTCGGCGGTGATGTACTGCTACACGCCGTCATGCTGTGTGCGTTTTGCGAAATTATGGCAGTAAATATCAAGTTACGCCTGTCCACACCCTTAGGTCCTTGGTCAAGGGATCGGAGAGAATTACATTTTTCCAAGTAAAGCAAATCACTGCTTCCCTTTAACGCAATCTAGTGGACGCTATTGGCTAATAAATACATCATTTTGGCAATTTACGCTACCTTCCTGGTTTGGGCTGTTTAGAAGGATACGCAAAGTCGTAACAAAGTAATGTCGGCGAATACTGGTAAGGGTAGTGACGTGTGATAGTTGGTAATAATACGCTTTGACGTAAACTGCCAGATTATGTCGCAAATTGCAAAATTATCTTCGCCGATCCATATACCATGCTCACCTCGATTTTGGTGCAAAACGGCATACGGTTGATTTCTGCCGTTACGCATCCAATTTCCAATCGTGTATCACAGCGCTACTTGGATAATATTCAACCTTTTAAGTCGGTTACACAAGACGAGGAGAACTCAAATGGAATACAACCCTGATATGCACAGCCTGCAATGTCCCAAGTGCAAACATGGTATGGATGAAGTTACGCATGGAGGTATCACCATTGACCGCTGCACCAACTGCCAGGGGTTGTGGTTCGATGAGGATGAAGCTCACCAATTAAAGAAGTTAAAGGACAGCCACGTATTGGACATAGGTGATTCAACTGAAGGCTGGAAATGGGATAGCAGCGCAGACATCAACTGCCCGCGCTGCGGTAAACAAATGGAAAAGTCTTCCGACCCGAAGCAGATACATATCTGGTACGAGTCTTGCCCTGACCACGGCATGTTCATGGATGCCGGGGAATTCTCGGATTTTAAATTCGAGACACCGTTAGACTGGTTCCGTGGACTGATAAAGGGAGACCGCGAGACTACTGCTCCATAACGAAGTCCGGCCAGGATTCGTGTAAAAAGTTCCACGAAAGGGTCACGGTAGGGATACCGCTCACCCGGTACCTGTCGGAGAGCACCGAAATCTGTGGGGCATTTGGAATCGTGGTATCGGCGCGGGGTGGAAAAACTCGGCAATAACATGCGCTTACAGACAGCCTCCAATCAGAGTATGGATAGTTGCCCCACAGATTTCGTCGCTCTCCATGCTGCGGTTCACAACTTGTTTAATCTGGGTCGCCATTTGATTTCAGCCGTCCATTATCGAGATCTCAGAACAGGTGCGTTTGATGATTGGGCAGCAGCAGTGGCCTGAAAATATATGCTAGATTTGTAGCGACCGAAGAAGTTAATTTGTCGATACCTTCAGGAGGGACAAGAGTATCCTTTCTTTCCGCCTCGGTAGTATTAAACATTTTGTTGATCACGTTCATCATTGGAATTCACCCACAAGGTATACGCGAAGCAAGCCAAGCTTATCCCCCAAATAATACCTTTTATTACAACAGCATCAATATCCGTATGCGGATGGCTAGGACGTATGGTAACGCCCCTAAGCCACGCTTCTAAGTGACCTATAAATGCCGTACTCATCATCCCCATGGTATAGGCCCATGCAGCAGGCATTAATTTGCTAGCGATTGCTTTTCTTTTCGTCCAGCATACAGCGGCTAATAACAGCAGAGAGCCTGCCATATAATCTTCGATAATCGTTGTGGCATAGATTGACCAGTATTCGAATCCGCGACGCATAGTCTCTGCAACTATGAGAAAAACACCCATAAGATACGTTAAAATAGTGACTGTTTTCAAAATATTGTCTCCTGTTCAATTAAGATTTACTAACAAAGTACCTAGAAAGATTTATTACTTAGCTTCCGAGACAATAAGAAATGATTTTATGAAGGGTTCTGTTACTTCCCATGTAACATGCGTACCACGCTTAACAAGCCAACAGTCACCTGCTTCAAGTGTATTAGAATGGCCACTTTTCATATTTGTAATGATGACTTTTCCTTTCTGTACACAACTATGTTCAGTCACTGGCCATACTAATTCTGCTTTTCCTGGCCCTTGAGAATACACGCCACTAACCACGTTTCCGTTAGCATAATCAATTCTCTCTTTGGGATTATCACCCTCTACATTCGTTGCCCCAAATCCTTTCCCGTCAAATAATGACATTTTAGTTTCATCCAGCGGAATTTTAGAAGAATGAACGATGATAGACAGATCGTTTTCACTCCCACCACCGGCAAAGAGAGAACCAGAAGTCGAGCAAGCACAAATGAAGATAAAATTTGAAACTAATTTCAGACTGTAATTATTCATAGATATAACCTTATAGAGTATGGCGATATAGAACGCTTCTTTTTTACACGATTCAAAGTAGTGATTGATACACGTATATTTCTATCATACAGCTCCCATTTGGATCAAGTAGATAACCACAGCTCAGTAGCTGATTGTGTATTTCAGTTATTGCTGTCCCTCCTGAAAACCAGATCGTTAGTTCGACTTCAGGGATCGGTGCACATGTTCTACGCAGCAGCCCGCATGTAACGATGATGAAGACCCCCAACCCGGGGCAACGCGGCAATATTGCCAAGTGCTCCAGGTTCAACAGAGCGGGCTTCCGGAGAATCCTTGTTCAAAGATAAGTGAGTCCGGCATGAGTGATAGTAATCAAAATAGTCGCGAAGAATTCGCCTCAGATACCGCTCGTTGAAGATAATCACGTGATCCAGGCAATCACGGTGGATAGAACCGATAACACGTTCAACATAGGCATTTTGCCAAGGTGAATGAGGCGCCGATATAACTTCCTCGATTCCCAGCGCCCTGATTCGTCTTTGAACTAACTGACTGTAAATGGCATCCCGATCACGCAAAAGATAACGGGGGGCAGAATCAAACGGAAAAGCTTCCAGTAGCTGTTGCGCCGTCCACTTGGCAGTAGGATGTTCGGTTACTCCTCTTCAGTGAATGGGCTAAAACTGATGCCCATTCAAAGCTTAGATCACCGTTGAGGAGTCCATCCTATCGCCACCCACAGGCACCATGAGCCCGGTCGCGTACTGGGCGCCAAAGTGCTACCCGCTATTACGCCGGCATATTCCGCTCAAATATCTTGTCCGCGGTCTTCAGCGTGGCGCGTACCGCTTTGGTGCCCAGGAAAGAGAGCACCTTGCCTGGCAAGCGGATGGCGTTGCGGTTGACGATCCAGAAGTCTGTCAGTTCCGTCTTATTGTCATTGAGCAGGTCGGCGATCAGGCGCCCGTTGAGGTGAGTCAGGGATACGCCGTGGCCGATACAGCCGGTTGAACTGATAATACGCTCGTCGCCGACAAAACCGATTTCCGGTGTCATATCGGCATTGACCGAGATTGCCCCGCACCAGCGATAGGCAACTTTGACGTCGCGCAGGCTGGGGAACATGCGCTTGACATGGGCTTCCAGGCCGCGCCAGGTTTCGGGGTTATGATCATGGTCCATGTTTTTATGCATACCCCAGGGCGCGTGGATGTCCTGGCCACCGATCAGTATCCGGCCGTCGGCCGTCGGGCGGAAATAGTGCAGGAGCTGACGCACGTCTTCCATGGCCTGGCGGTTCGCCCAGCCAATGGACGCCCACTGTTCGTCGGTCAGTCGCTCTGTCACGATGACTGAGGTCCACATGGGGAACTGGCGGGAGCGTGTTTTCTTCAGGCCCTGCAACAGGTGTGTGTAGGCATTTGTTGCCAGTACAACCTTGTTGGCCCGCACAGTGCCACCGGGTGTGGTCAATACCACCTCGTCGCCTTGCCGCTCGATCAGGGTAGCCGGCGTCTGTTCGTAGATTTCCGCGCCGGCTTCCACTGCCAGGCGCTTGAGTTCCCTGACGTGTTTGGTCGGGTGCAGCAGGCCGGTATGGGTCTCTTTGAGGCCGGCACTGAACAGGGGGCTATTGAATTCGCTGCGCAACTCGTCCTGCTCGACCCAGCGCATACCCATCTCGTCGGCCAGCCCCAAATCCTGGAACTCCCTAAAAGCGCCCTGCAGGGTTTTGACCTGTGATGGGCTGTACGCTACCCGCAGGAAGCCGGGATGGCTGTAGTCGCTGTCGAGTTGATTGCTCTCAATGAGGTCTTTGGTGTGGTTCACGGCTTTGACCATATAACGGTAGGCCTCCACCGTGCGTTGCTTACCCCAGCGCAGTTTGGTGACCTGGGGCTCCAGCCCGAACAGGGTCATATTGAAGCCGGCGTTACGTCCACTGGCGCCGTTGCCGATAACCTCGCCTTCCAGCACCGCCAGCCGCGCATTGGGGTTGTCCCGCTTGAACTCCCGGGCCGTATTCAGGCCCAGGAAACCGCCACCGACAACGGCGACATCGACCTTGATGGACTCCTGTAAAGCAGGATTGGGGGTGTAGGGGCCGTAATCGCGGGCCCAGAAAGATTTATCTTCGTACATGGTGAGAGCGTTGACTGTCATGGGATATGTCTCCTGTGGTTATCCATCGACCTGGTAACAAGCTTACCGATCCGCATCCCTGCCTACTTCTCATCCTGCGCCAAATGACTTGTCACTGTGCGCCAGTTAGATATTGGGCAGTGAGGCATCGCCCTGGCACGTGAAGCCAAGGTATTTGGCACGTCAGGAAAAGCAGAGAGAATTTCAGAAGCTTAATCTGTGCGCCGATTGACACTATTCGAGAGGAGAAATCTGATGAAACATAGAGAATTGTTCAAAAAAGCGCTGTTGGCGCAAGCTGTTGTGCTCAGCGCGGCCAATGTTCACGCCCAACAGATAGAAGAGGTCGTGGTTACCGCGCAGAAGCGCACTGAGAGCCTGCAGGATGTACCGGTCTCGGTCAGTGCAATCAGCGGTAACGAATTAGGGCCAGCTTGGCCTGCGCGATACGACACAGATTGCCGCCCAGGTGCCCAACATGCAGATCTCGACCCCCATGGGTGACAGCATGCCGGTAATCGCCATCCGCGGCATCTCCATGGACGATTTCAGCCTCAACCAGAGCAGCCCCGTGGCCATCTACGTGGACGAGGTCTACAAGGGGCACCCGGCGCTGCAGAGCGTGCAGATGTTCGACCTGGAACGCCTGGAAGTCCTGCGCGGCCCCCAGGGCACCCTGTACGGTAAGAACAGCACTGGCGGTGCGGTTAATTTCATTACCACCAAGCCGGGCTTTGTCACCGAGGGTTATGTCACCGCGGGCTACGCGGAATACGATAGAAAAGAGCTGCAGGGCGCTTTTGAGACACCGATCGTCGACGACAAGCTGGCGCTGCGCGTGGCGGGCACCTGGACCGACATGGACGGCTGGAAGGACAACAAACTGCCCGGGGGTGACGACACCAATGCCATCGATGAGTGGGGTGCACGCATGACCCTACTGTATCAACCTACGGATACACTGGAAACGATCCTGCGCGTGTCCGGCAGTAATTCGCAGCCCACTAACTATGGCTATACATCGGAACCGGGCCCAGCGGGTGCCGGTGCCGGCCTGTACGAACTCTTTAATAATGGCACTTCCGGACTGCCCGCTTTACTGGGTGTAACGCCTCCGGCAGGTGCGCCCCAGGAATCCTACTTCCTCTCGCCTGGCCTCGGCGACTTCGATATCGAGGAAGACCGCACACTGGAGCGCTCGGTAGAAAATACCGCGGTGTCGCTCACCGTCAACTGGGATCTTAGTGAGTCAATGATGCTGACCTCCATCAGTTCCTGGGATGACGGTGAGTTTAACTCGCCGGAGGGTGACGGTACGCCGTACACCATCCTTGCCATTGAATATGACTCGGATGTGACCCAGGTGAGCCAGGACCTGCGCATCGCCAGTGACTACAGTGGTCCGTTCAACTTTATCGCCGGCGTATTCTATTCCGATGAAGAAGTGAAAGCGCCGGTCAATATCCCCCTGTTCACTGACCTGGACCTGAACGTCGACGGTGTGTTTGATGTCAATGACTGTGCCGACCCGGTCCTGATTGCTTTTGGACTGGGCGATATGGCCTCGGAATCGGGGCAGCTCATCGAGACTATCCTCAATAGCGAGGGACAAAGTCTGGCGCAACTGGCCGGTTCCGGCTGCCAGTTGCGCAATGACTACAAGCAGACGCGCACCAGTATGGCGGCCTACTTCGACGGCTCCTATGAGCTTACCGATGCGCTGACCGCGCGCGTGGGACTGCGTTACAACGACGACGAAACCGAAATGGATGACTATAAGGCGGCCTACTACGGCAGCGACGGCATCCTGTTCACACCCACTATCACCCAGGAAACGCTCCCAACCGACAAGATCGATGATGACGAGTGGACTGGCAGGGCCGGCCTGGATTACACCACGGAAAGTGGCCACCTTCTGTACGTTAACTACAGCCACGGCTATCGTAATGGCGCTTTCAATGGCCAGGCCTTCAACGATCCGGCGGAGATGGAGCCGGTAGAGGCCGAGAGTGTTGATGCAGTGGAAGTCGGCTTCAAGTCAGAGTTGTTCGACCGCCGACTGCGCCTCAACGGCGCCGCGTTCTACTACGATTACAGCGACCAGCAGTTCCTGGATATTGATCCCGCCACAGCGGCACAGCGGCTGGTCAATATCGACAGCTCCACTATCTACGGCATGGAACTGGAACTGACTGTGCTGGTAACCGACAGCTTGACCGTGCGCAGC
>PVMK01189404.1_pt1 | contig 28991 bp, 29 predicted proteins | sample 1853481 | NCBI WGS metagenome assembly PVMK01 (sample SAMN08533507, study PRJNA380276) | Marine sediment metagenome, whole genome shotgun sequencing project.
TCGTCGCCAATATGCCGCGTTTTCACTCGAGCCGGGGATGACGGTCGTCCAAGCGATCAGTATGGCGGGAGGCTTTTCGTCGTTGGCCAACCGAGACGGCACCGTGGTAACGCGGCATATTGGCGACGAGACCGTACGGTATCGCGTCCCAGTAGAACGCGTTACGCGTGGTGAGGCAAAAGACATCGAGGTAGCGGCCGGGGACATCATCTTCGTCCCCGAGCGACTGTTCTAGGCGAGGCGGCAAGCTCGATTGTCGCACACGCGTCGGCTTTTTCGACCACGAGTAAAGCCTGTTATTCGCACCCTGAGTTAGCGCGCACTCGATGCGCGCCCGCGTCCAGAACGTAAGACCTGCGCCCTGCAACCTGAGATTCCCCTGCAAAACCAGGGCTTCCGCTGGCACGCCGCATGCACCTACGTAACCGCACTTAGAGGCGCACTGCGCCGGACCGGGAGCTTGTGATGCGGTACTTGGTTGGATTGATGTGCGTGCTGGCAGGGTTGGTGGCTTTGCCCCAGAGCGCGAGCGCACAAGCCGGTGAGGCCGACACGACCTCTGAGCCGAATCTACAGGAGCCCGCGCCTTCGTCGGAGCCAGCACCTGAAGAGCCCGCGTTACAGCTCAAGCTAGACGATGCGGGTGTTGAAGTCGTGCCAACAGCCGACGGATTTTACATTCTCGAGCCGACGGAGCTTCGTGGGGGGCGAGCGAGGGGAGCGAAGATTGGGCTTGGCGTGTCCGCTGGCTTTTTGGTTGTTGGTGCGGTGATGACGGCGGTTGGATTTACGAGCTTCGACTTTGAGTCGAGCTTGGCCCCTCTTTGGACCGGTGTGGCTTTTATGGTGGGCGGCTCCGTCGGATTGATTGTTTCTGGTGTCATGCTGCGCGGAAGCAATCGAAAGCCGCGCAGGCAGAAGGAAGCGCACTGCGGGACACCGCGCCGGGCCCAATGGGACCTTGCACAATCGCGACTCGTGTTCTGACAACCGGGGAGGCTATCATGCGTTACTTAATCGGATTTGTATGTGTATGCGCGCTGGGCTTAGTTCCCCTGGCGGGGTGCAGTGAGGATGAATGTCAGAGCGACCAAGATTGCGACGACCAAAACGAATGCACGGACGACTTGTGCAACACTGCTGTTGGCACCTGCTTCTATCCACCTTCAAGGGAGCGGGACTTCTGCGATGACGGCGACGACAATGAATGCACGTACGGCCGTTGTGACGACGGTGTATGCACCGGGGACCACTGGGAGTACGATACGCCCTGCGAGTCCTATAGCATTCCCGGTGTTTGTCTGTGCGGACGCTGCAAAGTGGAGCCTGAGTGTTCGACCGACGAGGACTGCGACGACGGCATCGAGTGCACCGATGATTTCTGCGACCGCTGCGGTTCGTGCCACTCCAATACGGGGTATCCGGAATGTGACCCCTGCGAACGGAACGGCGTTCCCGGCGTCTGTATTGACGGCGTCTGCGAAGAGGAGCCTGAATGCTCGACCGACGAGGAGTGCAACGACGACAACGTGTGCACTAACGATGTTTGCGATGATTGCTATGGCTGCACAAACTTCGTCCACTGCTCTGACGGTAACGAGTGCACCGACGACAGGTGCGACCCGGATACCGGGTGCTACCATCCAATATTGCCCGATGGTACCTATTGTGGATGTTCTGACTGGTACTGGGGTACTTGCTGGCCCATCATTTCGGGCCCTTGTTGCGCCGACGAGGAGTACTGCCAAAACGGTGAATGCATCTGAGGTGCAGCCGTAAGCTTAGTCCGTCCAGCAATCAAGAACGGCGGCCTTCGGAGCACTCCCCCCCCCTCCGTGGGTCGCCGTGTTGTTTGTGGGGCTCAACCTCGAATAACCGGGCTTACTCAGGGTTGAGTGGGTTGCGTAGCGGCCTCGCCAATCTCATGTGAACACATCGCAAGTTTCATTGACGTGCACGCGAAACGGGCGTGGTTGCTCTTAGCGTGTGGACCTCGCACCCGCTGCGCCCCCACGCCCCAAATCGCAAAAGCTGCGCGTAGCAGCGTCAGATTCCTCAGCGAGATCGGGCTTCCACCTGGCACGCCTGATGCACCTACATAACCGCGCTTACTGAACCAGGGAGGTGGCTTATGCGTTGGTTGTTCGGACTTCTATTTGTCTGCGCGCTGGGCGTGATGCCGGTTGTGGGGTGCAGCGAGGCGCCTGAATGCGAGATCGACGAGGACTGCGACGACCAAAAGGAATGCACTGTCGACCGCTGCATACTTGGTGCGTGCGACTTTGCGTGTACCGAAGATGCCGGTGACATAGATCGAAACATCAGAGATTTGTGTTGCGACGACGAAAATAACTGCACCATAGATGACTGCCATCCTTACGCAGGCAGCCCCCGCCCCGGCGCGACCGGGTATTGTACACATACCCGCATCGACTGCCGGGAAACGCTCCCGCTTACTCCATGCTTGGACGAGACGCCCGCAGGGAGTTGGGTCTGCAAACGGCCTCTCCACCCAGATTGCGCAAGGGTTGAATTCGACACCTGCGATCCAGAGAGACCTGCGGATCTGGTGTGCGGCGCGGTCACCCTTATCAATTTTGGAGGGAGTTGCTCCGACCCCTCTTTTTGTCTTGGCGGCGGTAGTCACGTATGCGTCAACGGCCGGTGCTTGTGCAGGTGAGGTGCAGCCGTAGCCCGCGAGGCAGCACCGCAGCGAACGTCAAATGCGATTGTCGTACGCGCGTCGGTTTCCCGACCACAAGTAACTCCAGTTATTCTCGCTAGCTGCCGTTGGCGGTGGCTCTAGAAAAGATTCTTCGTACCGATTTTGTCGTTGATTTGTCTTGACGGATCTGCCGGCCCTCTCGATTTGCTTCTCGCATCGTCCCCCATTTGCCTGTTGCGGAGGCGTGGTGTGCCGTGGGTAGTTCGCTACGAGTTTCTTCGATTCAAACTCTAGAGCGAATCCTTTTGAGACCGCACAACGGCGCCTAGGCGCGCGTCCGTAGGTTTAAGACCCCCATGTTAGTGTGAGGTCATGATCAAGACGGGCTCGATTCAACACCTCGACAAGCACCAACTGCTCCGCGACTTCGCTGGACTGGTCGACGAAGATCGGCGCAGCACCGCCGTCATGCTCGCGTACATCGCCGAGATCGATCGTCGGAAGCTGTATCTCGAACACGCTTACCCCTCGATGTTTGCCTTCTGCACCAAGCGCTTTCACATGTCCGAGGCGATTGCGGCGAGGCGCATCCGAGCAGGTCGCGCGACCTGTCGTTTTCCCTGCATTTTTGGCATGATCGCACGCGGGGAGCTTCACCTGAGTGGCGTGCATCAACTCGCCGGGCACCTCACCGAGGACAATCACAAAAACGTCCTGCGTCGGGCGAAGCACAGGAGCATGCGTGAGATCGAACAGCTGATCGCCGAGATCTCGCCGAAGCCTGATGTGCCTGCTTCAATTCGCGCGCTGCCGATTAGGCAAGCGGAGCTTCTTGGTGAGGCATCACAAAGGAACGATTCGACTCAACCAATGGAAGAAAAGATTCGTTCAGTCGAAACGTCGCATGCAAGCCCTTCGCTCCCAAAAACCAGCAGCTCGGTCGTGATCTCTACAAAGCGAAAGTCCCGGGCCATCCCCCTTTCTCCACGGCGCTACAAGCTCCAGGTCACGATTGGACAAGAAACTCGAGACAAGCTCGTTGAGCTCCAGGATCTTCTGAGTCACCAAATCCGGGACGGCGACCCGGCTATGATCCTCGATCGAGCACTGGACGCGTTGCTGACCGAAACGAAAAAGAAGAAAGCAGCACTCACCGAGAAGCCGCGAGCGAGCGGGAAGCAGAGCAGCGCTAAAACGCGTGCCATCCCCGCCCGAACCCGCCGGGAGGTGTTCGAGCGGGACGATGGGCGATGCACGTTCACCGACGGCGAAGGCCACAGATGCGATTCCAAGTGGCAGGTCGAGTTTCACCATCGAGCCCCTTACGCGAGGGGCGGGACGCACGAGATCGACAACATCGAGCTTCGCTGCAGGGCCCACAATCAATACGAAGCCGACCTGGAGTACGGGGCGCGGTTCATGGCAACGCGACGACACTCCGCGTCCGACCATGCACGGAGCCCTTGACGCTCAGAGGCTCCAGTACTTGAGGTCACTTCTGAGCGCGCTTGGATCCACCAACGACTTCACATCGACGAATACGCCGCCGCTCCGCACACAGTGGACGATGTGATCGAGTTGATCGAGGTATTGGTCGTGGGGGACCGCCAACACGACTCCATCGAGGTCGGTGAGCGCATCCCAGGGGCGGAGCTCGATCCCGTATTCGCGGCTGGCTTCCTCGGCTGACGCCAAGGGATCATGTACGAGGGGCTCTATGCCGTAGTCCCGAAGCTCGTCGATGATGTCCAGGACCCGGCTGTTGCGAAGGTCGGAGACGTTTTCTTTGAAGGTCAGCCCGAGGACTCCGATCCGGCAGTCCTTGATGGCATGGCCGTGCTGTCGCAGCAGCTTCACAACTCGTTTGGCCACGTAACGACCCATGTCGTCGTTGATCCGGCGGCCCGCAAGGATCACTTCGGGATGGTACCCTACCGCCTCGGCCTTCGACGTTAGATAGTACGGGTCGACCCCGATGCAGTGCCCTCCAACCAACCCCGGAGAGAACCGCAAGAAGTTCCACTTCGTGGAAGCCGCGTCGAGTACATCCTGAGTACGAATGCCGAGCCTATCGAAGATCAACGCGAGCTCGTTCATGAGAGCAATGTTGAGGTCACGCTGTGTGTTCTCGATCACCTTGGCGGCCTCTGCAACTTTGATCGACGGAGCTCGGTGAACCCCCGCGACGACAACCTGTTCATAAACGCTGGCAACTCGTTCGAGGGTCTCCTCATCTTCGCCAGAGACCACCTTGATGATCTTCTCGAAGGTATGTTCCTTGTCGCCGGGGTTGATTCGTTCTGGCGAGTATCCGAGCTTGAAGTCTGTGGACTGCGTTAGACCCGAAGCTTCGGCCAAGACGGGCCCGCATCGCTCTTCGGTCACCCCCGGATAAACGGTCGACTCGTAAACGACGACGTCGCCAGGTGCGAGAGCACTGCCCACGATCTTCGTCGCTGAGATGAGCGGATCGAGGTTTGGACGGCGGTCATCGTCGATGGGTGTAGGGACCGCGACGATGAAAAAGGTGCAGCCCCGGAGATCGGTGGGGTTGCTCGTCATCTCGAGCGTGGTCTCCTCGAGCTCCGATTCACTCACTTCCCTCGTCTGATCCTCGTTGGCACGCAACGCGTCGACGCGGGCGGTCGACACGTCGAAGCCCACTGTGTTCTCGAACTTTCGGGCAAAGGCCAACGCAACTGGAAGCCCCACATACCCGAGACCTATCACTGCGACCCGTTCACTCATGCAGACTCCGATTCAAGACGAGACCACTCAGTCGTCGCCTCCAAGCCGTTGGCCAACGGGGTTGGTTTCCCAAGGATCGACACCATGATTGCGGGGTCGAGCACGGACCGCTGGAGATCGCCGGCTCGATGCTCGCCGTCGTTGATGATCGCGGGCTCGTCGACCAGGCTGGCGAGCTTCTCGGCGAGGGTTCGTGTCGACGTTCCGATCCCCGTCGCGATGTTGATCGTGCGCAGGTCGAGTGCCCCCTCGAAAGCCGCAAGATTCGCTCGAACCACATCGCGCACGAAAACGTAGTCACGGACACAACCCTCGTCACCAAAGCGTGATCGAGCGTTGACCTGGATCGGCTCACGTCGGAGGAGTCTCCGGAGAAAGATGGCAACCACGCCGGCTTCGCCGTGGGGATTCTGTCGGGGGCCGTACACATTAGCGTATCGCAGGATCGTATACTTCAGGCCCGAGGCTTCCCCGAAGGCCCGAAGATAGAGCTCGAAGCTCGCCTTGCTGCATGCATACGGGCTCAATGGCCGTGCTGGGCATTCTTCACCGGCGGTGACGCCATCCGCGACCTCTCCATAGAGTGCCCCCCCAGTGCTGGCGAAGATCAGGCGGCTTCCGGTCTCGCGGGCGACCTCCGCAACATTGAGCGAACCGAGCACGTTCACTTCCGCATCGTATCCCGGCTCTCGGACGCTAACCGAGACGCTGGCCTGCGCGGCTTGGTGACTGATAGCGTCCGGTCGAAAGCGCAGCACCAGCTCACTAAACGGATCTTGCTGCCGAATGTCGACCGGATGAAACTCCGCGCCCGGAGGGAGGTTTTCCACGCGACCGGTGCTCAGATCGTCCACGACGAGAACGTCGTGTCCGGCCTCGACTGCCGCTTCGGCTACGTGGCTCCCAATGAAGCCCGCACCGCCCGTCACGAGAATCTTCATAGCGTTCCCAGCGGCTTCGATTCCCGGAACGGGTGCTTGCCCGTGGAGGCGGCAGGCGGCTCACTTTCGGCGTCGTTCTCCCTGAGCTCGGGGACGAGTCCTTCCAATGCCTTACGGAGTGATGCGGGGTCGGAATCGCAAAGGCGGTCCACCTCGTCGAGCTCTGCTCGAAGGACCTCGAGTCCCGGAGAGTCGTAGGTCCCGACGAAGATCTTGGGATGTGCTGTCCGCTGGATCCCCTCGCTCGCGGTCGAAAGCTCCTCGAAGAGCTTCTCTCCAGGCCGAATGCCACTGAAGCGCACCTCGATATCCCTGTCGGGCTCTAGGCCGCTCAATCGGATCAGGTCATGCGCAAGGTCCACGATGCGCACCGGCTGGCCCATGTCGAGAATGAAGATCTCACCGCCTTGGCTCAAAGCGGCCGCCTGCGTCACGAGCTGAACCGCCTCCGGGATCGTCATGAAGTAGCGGGTCATATCGGGGTGGGTCACCGTGATCGGTCCGCCATCTCGAATCTGTTTCCGGAAGATGGGAATCACACTTCCCGCCGAGCCTAGGACGTTGCCAAATCGCACCGTCGCGAAATGGGTTGCGCTCCTGCTCGAAAGCGCCTGGACATAGAGCTCCGCCGCGCGCTTGGTCGCGCCCATGATCGACGTCGGGTTCACCGCTTTGTCGGTCGAGATCATCACGAATTTTTCGACAGCCAGATCGTCTGCCAGGTCCGCGACGATCCGGGTGCCGAGCATGTTGTTCTTCACGGCTTCGGCTGGGTTCCACTCCATCATGGGAACGTGCTTGTGTGCGGCGGCGTGGAAGACGATCAAAGGCCGATGGTCGCGAAAGACCTGCGTGATTCGCGAGCGGTCGGTGATGTCCGCAATCGCCGGCGTGAGCTCGAGGTCGGGGAACCGCGCGCGCAGCTCGGAGTGGACCTCGAAGAGATTGTTCTCGCATCGCTCGACCAAAATGAGGTGCGACGGCCGATAGGCGGCCAGTTGGCGGCACAACTCGGAACCGATGCTGCCCCCGGCGCCGGTTACCATCACGGGCTGGGACCGGACGACATCGGCAACCGACTCGGTGTCGAGTCGCACCTGCTCGCGTCGCAGCAAGTCCTCGATCGCTACGTCCCGGATTCGCGACAGGTTCACTCGACCGCCCACGATCTGATATGTGCCGGGCACGATCTTCACCGCGAGACCCGCGTCCTTGCACTTTTCGGTGATGCTCCGAATGGCGGTGCCCGGCGCATTGGAGATCGTGATGAGGGCCTGTTTCACTTCGTATTGCCGCGACAGGCGGTCAAGATCATCGGTCTTGCCCATCACCTTGATCCCGTGAATCACCGCTCCTCGCTTCACCGGGTCGTCGTCGACGAAGCCGATGGGCTCGATGCCTAAGTCCGGGCGCCTCGCGATCTCCTGGGCGACCAGTACGCCCCCCTGGCCGGCGCCGACCAATAGTGTTGGCACGCGAGCCTCGTGACCTTGCGGATGCTGTTGTGACGCTATCCGCTCACCGAGCATTCGGCGAAGGGCCCGCACACCCGTGAGACCGATGAAAGTGAGCACAAAGTCGCCCAGCAATACTCCAAGCGGCACGATGCCGTATCGCGCCAGGGGGAAGTCCACGGCGAAGCGCGGACTCAGCAGGCGCAGCAACACGAGGAGCGCGGTAGCCGAAGCGATCGCCAAGAAGATGCGTACCGTGTCCCGAAGGCTGATGTATCGCCAAGAGAAGCGGGTAATGCCGAACGCGGAGAGAAAGACATACTGCAACAACACCACGTACGGCATCACGATCAGGAGGGGGCGCAGCGTCGCCCACGGCACATTCCAATCAAATCGCACCATCGTCGCCAAGAAGAAGGCGAACATCAGAACGCCGATGTCGATCACAAACTGAGACGTGCGCCAAAGGAACCGACTCATGGGGTTCCCGCCTCCAACACGGCGTGCCGGTACCACCGAAAGAACCCTTGCACTCCATCTGCGACCCCGGTTTTCGGGTCGTACCCGAGTAGTTTCCTGGCCTTGGTGATGTCGGCGTAGGTGTATTCGATATCGGCCGGTGGCATTGGCTTGTCGATCAAGCTCGCCGATCGGCCAGCCTGCTCTTCGATCAACTGAACGAAGTCCGCGAGCAGCGTGGGCTCACCTCGACCTAGATTGATGATCTCGTACCCGAGCGGACGGTCCGCCGCCGCCACGATACCCTCAACGATGTCATCCACGTAGGTCCAATCCCGATGCATTTGTCCGCCGTTGTACAGAGGGACCTCGGTCTCATGAAAAATGTTGTCGAGGACCTTATAGGCCATCATGTCCGGGCGACCACGGGGGCCATAGACGGTAAAGAAACGAAGCGCCGTGAAGTCCTGTCCGAACAGATGAAAGTACGAGTAGCCGAGGAGCTCCGCTGCCCGCTTGCTGGCGGGATAGGGCGCGAGAGGCCGGTCGGCAGGGTCGGTCTCGACGAAAGGAATCACTTCGGTCGCCCCATAGGCTGAGGACGTCGAGGCGAACACGAATCGGGGCTTTCCGTGGCGCTGCCCAGCCTGCAGGAGGTTCAGGGTTCCCCCGAGATTCACATCCAAATAGAGCTTCGGATCCTCGATGGACGCACGTACGCCCGCCATCGCGGCGAGGTGGATGATGACGTCGAAGCGATGCTCGGCATAGAGGGCATCGATCCCGTCTTCATCTCGGATATCGGTCCGGTGGAAGATCAACTTCTCTGGATCCGGCGCGCCCGCTCGAACCTCTTGCAAGTTCGCATGCTTACGCGCGGGATCGTAGTAGTCGTTGAGGTTGTCGACTCCCACCACCATATCGCCACGCGTAAGGAGCGCCGAAGCCGTATTGCTTCCAATGAACCCAGCAGCCCCGGTCAACAGGATGGTCTTCATTTCCCCACTCGTGCGGATCTAATACGGGACTCTACTGTTTCACAATGCTTGGTGCGACTCTCGCCGGAGTTTAGGATGCCGTAGTGCAGGCCATGCTTCTAGCAGCTGGGCTCGGTACGCGCCTCAAGCCGTTGACCGACCTCCGCCCGAAACCGGTGGTTCCGGTAGCCAATCGTCCACTTGGGGCGTTCGCCATGGACCACCTCACTCGGATAGGGGTGCGGTCGATCGTGGCTAACATCCACCCTCGGCCGGAGCTCGTTGAGAAGCTCCTGCGCGGCCACTGCCCCGACGGGGTAGACCTCGCGTTCTCCAGGGAGACGACGCTTCTCGGGACAGGAGGAGGGCTTCGAAAGGCCTACGCCCGCTTCGAGGACCGGACGGCACCCGTGATCGTCATGAATGGAGACACGCTCTTCGCGCCGGATCTCTCCGAGGCCTACCGACAACATCTCGCGCTAGGCGCCGTTGCAACAATGATACTCCGTCGCACCCCAGACCCCGCACGCTTTGGGGCGATCGGAATCGACAGCGAGGGCTGGGTGAGAACCCTCCTGGGGGCACCGAGCGCTTCGGACTTGACCGAGGAGCTGATGTTCACGGGGGTTCACATTCTGGCGCCGGAGGCATTCGAGGACATGCCGGAGTCTGGATGCGTCATTCGGTCCGCGTACCGGCGCTGGGTGGACGCTGGGGCGCCGGTTCTAGGGATCGTCGATGACTCCCCATGGGCGGATCTCGGAACCGTGTCGGACTATCACCGAGTGAATCTAGAGTTAGCTTCAGGTTTTCGTCGGTGGCCCGGGGTTGAGCCAGTCGAGGGGAGCTTGCTGACGACGGATCGAGTCTCTCCGGCCTCCCGCTCCGCGATTCGAAACTCCGTCGTGGGACGGGACGTGGAAATCGCGGAGGGTGTCTCGATCGACGCGTGTGTCGTATGGCCCGGCTCGGTCATCACGCGTTCGGCAAGCAGGGCGGTGATCACGCCGGAACACCGAATCGAGCTCAGCTGAGCCCCATCACCTTGGCGAGCACGACGGTAATATTGTCCGGTCCGCCATTGTTGTTCGCTTCTTCGACCAGCCGGTTCGCGGCCGTTTGCAGGTCTGGCTGCGAGCACACGATACGATGAATCGCTTCGTCGGTGACCGGGCCGCACAAACCGTCGCTGCAGAGGACGTAGATGTCGCCTATTTCGGGGCGGTCGAAAAGGGTGTCGACCTTGACCGTGGATTTCATCCCGAGTGCCCTAACGATCACGTTCTTGAGCGGGAAGCTCTCGATCTCTTCCTCGGAGAGTCGCTTCATCTTGATGTAATCGTTGAGCAGCGAGTGGTCGCTGGTCAGCTGCTCCATCTTTCCTTCGCGGATGCGATAGACGCGGCTATCACCCACGTGCGCGATGAGCACGCCGTCCTCGACGACGAGAATGCCGGCGACGGTGGTCCCCATACTGTGCATCTGGGGATCTTTCTGGGCGGATTCGTAGATGCGAAGATTCGCGAGCTTGATGCCCGTGATCAATCGATTCTCCTCATAGCCCCGCGCTTTGTCCATCTTGTAGGGCCAAGTCGCTTCGGGGTCTGCGCTCGTCGCACGGAAAAAGTCGCGAAGAGTGTCGATGGCCATACGGCTTGCAATTTCACCCGAAGCGTGCCCGCCCATCCCGTCGGCAACCACATAGAGGTTGTCCTCATCGGCGAGCATGAAGCTGTCCTCGTTGTGAGTGCGCTTCATCCCGATGTGGGTGTCCCCGATAGCTAGAACTCGTGCCCGTGACATGCCGCAAAACCCTCGTCGAATCTGAGCTTAACGACCCCAGCGCGGCCAAGTCAACGAAACCGGCCTATACTCGCCCGAACGTGGGTAACGGACCGGACGAAGAGCTCGCCTCGCTGGCAGCCAGTGCGCAAGAGCTTCTGCGTTGGGAAGAGGCGCTCGGGGGCGGCGGATTCCCTGCGGTCGCGCACAGTCGAAGCGCGGCCCCGGGTGAGCTAGGTGGCGTCGACGCAACTCCGACAAGCGCTCGGGATTCCCACGCCCGCCTACAAACGCTCGCAGCCGAAGCGGCCGAGTGCACGCGTTGTGAGCTTCATCGAACTCGGGGGAAAAGCGTGTTCGCGCGAGGCACTTCCGACACCGATTTGGTGTTCGTCGGAGAGGGCCCGGGCTTTCACGAGGATCAGCAAGGCCTGCCATTCGTCGGACGTGCCGGACAACTTCTCGATCGGATGATCGCGGCGATGGGGTACGACCGAGACGGGGTCTACATCTGCAACGTCGTGAAGTGTCGCCCGCCTGACAACCGGACGCCGCTTCCAACCGAAGCCATCGCGTGCACTCACTTCTTGGTGCCTCAGCTCGAAGCCGTCTCGCCGAAAGTGATCGTTGCCCTAGGACGATGCGCCGCCGAAAATCTGCGATGCGTGCCGCCATCAGGGAAATGGAGAGGCCTCTGGGGCGAGTGGCGTGGTATCCCGGTCATGCCGACGTACCACCCGGCCTTCCTGTTGCGGAGCCCGCAGTTCAAGAAACCGGTCTGGGACGACCTCCAAGAAGTGCTGCGCAAGCTCAACCGAGAGCCCAGGTGATAGCGCGGGGGCGGTGGGGCGCGACGCGACCTGACGGTTTCGGGCGAAAACCACACGCGAGGTCTATCCTTCCAAGTAGCCCGTGACGCACAAACCCGAACCGAACTGGATAGCTCTCGAACACTTCCTGCGGAAAGGCATCGCGAGCACTGAGTACGCGGACCCTCGTGAGGAGCTCGGTTGTGCGCCGGACGCAGAAGACCGCGACGTGGCGCGAGAGCTCGTGCGGTCCGCGGCCGCGTACGATATCGAAGAGATCGGCACTGAAAGCCTCAACCCCGAGGCGGCGCGACATCCATCAGTCCGGCCTCCGCCCGAAGGAGCCGCCGATCCTTCCTTCCTCGGACGGCTATCCGCCAGCGGCACCGGCGATATATCGGTCGAGCAGATCGACGACATCCCGACGATTCTGGCGGTGCTTCGCGCTGGGTCTCGCAAGCAACGGCGCGCAGCTCTCGAGCGACTGGGCGAACGTCTCCGCGAGCGCCCTGCAATCCCGAGCGAAGCCGTGCGGGCAGCCACGCAAACGATCGCAGAGCTTCGAGACGTGGAGATCGAGTACGAGCTCGCCCGATTGCGCACCGAGCTTCCGGGCGCGCCAGGCCGCAAAGCGCGTAACGAAGACGAGCGGTGGAAACGACTAGCCGCAGAGACAAAAGAGGCGATTCGACGCTTCTGGGATGGTCAATCATCCGTCGAGCCAATCCACGTGCTTCCAGGGGACGATCGGGCGCTTCTCCTGATGCGCACGCCCGATCTCGCCCCAATGGTGCTGAACCACATCAATGCGATCATCGAAGGCAACGACGGATGCGTTCCTCGAGAGTCTCGGGTCGGGCTCCTCGCGTCACTCCAACATGCGACCGATAGGCGCCTAGTTCCTGCCCTCGTGGCCGTGATCGAGTCGGCACGCGGCGAGCTTCTCGCCGAGGCGGCCCGCGTCCTCGGCGGAATCGACGATCCGCGGGCGCACCCTACGCTCGTCGAACGCTTCGAACGCAGCATCGTCAGTGAGGAGCGAGTCGCCCTCGCCGGGGCGCTCGGGATGCACGGGGACTGCCGTGGTCTACCCGAGGTAAGAAGCTTGCTCCAACAGGAGCAGCCCTCTTCGATCTTGCACGCCCTCGAAGCCATGGAGACGCTGGGGTCGTCCGAGAACAGTGAGCTAGTCGTTCGCTTTCTCGACCATGCAGACATCGCGATCGCCACGCAAGCTGTGCGCACCTTGGCCCGCATCAGCGACGGACGCGCCCTCGATGCACTGTCCGAACGCCACAGCATGACTACGGTGCCTGCGTTGCGCGCTGCGATTGAAGACGCGCTCTCCGCGATCGCGGCACGCATGGAGCTTCGGGGTGAAGAGGTTGCGGAAATCGACTGGTCGGAGGTAGGTGACAGGCCGGCGCCCCGCAAGGGCTCCCGCGACAGCTTGCCGGCAATCGTCTTCGGTTGGCGCGACTACTTCATGGGTCGCGTGTGGCTGCTCCTCGGACGCATGAACTGGGCCGTGGCGCGATTCGAATCAGCCGCGAGACGACGTGCGGGATGGGTGGCTCCAGTGATCGGGATCGGGATGGCCTTCGCCCGCGGAGAGCAATATGCTTTGGCCTTGCCGGCATTCCGTCGGGCGATCGAGCTCGACCGACCGCGCATCGAGCGCAACCCGATCTTGGTGCGCGCCATGGCGAAGTCGTTCCTTCACCGCGCCGAGCAGGTCGAACGCGAGGGTCGGGACGACATCGCGAGGGGGCTCGTCGGCGAAATGCTGACCTTCGATCTGCGACGGGCGCCCGGTGCAGTGCGCTTCGAGCTCAAACGAAAACACGACGTCCTACGCAAAGAGGAGGAGGATGATGTCCACTCGGCTGCGTGAGGCCGCGATTCGTCATCTTCGGGCGCGCGGCGCGACCTCGCCGGGCGGATCGGTACGCCGCCTGACGATGGACATCGAGGTGGATGGCCAGATCGAGATGGTGACTTTGAGCCTACGGGACGGCGAGCTCCAGTGCATATCGAGCGATGGCCACGACGACGGCCGGCACGCGGTCGCTGCGCTCGAGTTCGTTGCAGGGCTCGCGCAGCGCGACGACTCCCTGTCGCCGGGAGCTGAAGCGAACATCGGTCGGCACTCACTCGACCCTCCACGACAAAGCGACCTCGCCGATGCTCTGGATGAGCTCCTGACCGCGGTGACCAGGGTGGGGATCGACAAGGCCCGCTACGCGCCGTCGGTCGATGCCGCACTCGAGTGCGTTGTCGAGGTTGCCGCCGAACCCACACCGCCAGGGCTCGGGCGATTCATCGGGCGCCTTCGGCAAGAGGTCCTTTCAGGCCAGCCTCGCCGTGCAGCTAGGATTCTCGAGGGAGCGGCAAGGCTCGCAGAAGCCCTCCGAGTCGAGACTCCAACCGATGCGTCGGAGGAGCGTGTTCGAGCATGGCTAGGTACGCGTCCCGGCTTTCCACCCGAGGTCGAGCTGCTCCACGACCGCACGATGATCGAAGTCGCTCGTGAGTGGCTGCCGGGTACCAAACGGGCGAGCGTCGAGCGGCGGTATCTGATCGATTTGACGGCCGGCGCGATCTATCGTGAGGATCGCCCTAGCCAAGCGACCGCTTCACTCGGCCCGTGCCCTCGGCAGATACATGTGGGATTGGCCGAAGTCGAGTCCGGTCCGTCGCCGCAGCGCATCCGTGTGTTGCAGTATGAGGTTCGCCCCGAGATCCCTGCTGAAAGCTGGAGTCGGCTCTACCAGGTCGCGCGGCGAAGCTTTGCCCAGTTGGCCGAAACGTATCGCCGCGAAGTGCAGGTCTACCCGACGCTCGCGGAGCCGTTCGCGCTGATCGCCCCGTATCGGATCGAGCTCAACGACGGCTTCGTCGCGATCGACTCAGAGGGCCACCAGCTCGCATTGGAGCGTACCGAGCGACGTGGGAGCGTGCTCGCGCTTTACGATCTTCTGAACCAGGGCCTCGAGCCCGCCTGGTTGGCGGGCCGTCTGACCGATTCTTGCACCACTCTCTGCATCTCGCCGTTTGCGTTCGCGACTCGAAATCATGACTACACGCGGCTGTAGCATCCGCCTCGTGGCTAACGCTTCCCCGGGGGTTGCATAGGGGCCTCACGGAATCAGAATCCGACCATGTCATCCGGCGCCGCACACAAGACGACACGATCCGGCTCCCTCAAGTCGCGTCACCTGCCAATCGCCTCGGCCGAGCATCAACTCACCGAGCTCGGCCGGCTACCGATCTCCAAGACCTTCGATCAGGCGCTCACCCCCGAAGGCCTGTGGCCGCTCCAATCCACCTCCATCGAGATTCTTCAAATCAACGTCGGCAAGCTCTGCAACCAAACATGCCGACATTGTCACGTCGACGCTGGGCCGGATCGAACCGAAGTCATGTCGCGCGAGACGGCCGAGCAATGCGTGGACGCCCTTCGGCGTTTCGCCATTCCGACGGTCGACATCACCGGTGGCGCCCCAGAGCTCAATCCGAGCTTTCGATGGCTTGTCGAGCAATGCGCCTCCCTCGGTCGACACGTCATGGACCGATGCAATCTCACCATTCTCGAGACCGGCGCACATCGAGACTTGCCCCAGTTCTTTGCCGAGCACCGGGTCGAGCTAATCTGCTCCCTCCCGCACTACCAGTCAGCCCGTACCAACACCCAGCGTGGCGAGGGTGTCTTCGAGAAAAGCATCCGCGCCCTGCGTCGGTTGAACGATCTCGGCTATGGGGACGGTCGGTCGGGGCTGCGTTTGGTGTTGGTTACGAACCCGGTCGGCGCCGTACTTCCAGAAGCGCAGGCATGCCTCGAGATCGAATGGAAGCGGGAGCTCAAGAAGCGCTACGACGTGTCGTTCGACGCCCTCTATACCATCACCAACATGCCGATCAGCCGCTACCTCGATTGGCTTCTGAAGACCGGCAGTCTCGAAGGCTACATGCGCAAGCTCGTCGAGTCGTTCAACCCGCAGGCGGCACACGACGTCATGTGTAGGACTACCATCTCGGTCGGCTGGGACGGCCGCCTCTTCGATTGCGACTTCAACCAAATGCTCGATATCCCGGTCTCCGACGGGGCGCCGCGCCACATCCGCGACTTCGACCTCGCCGCGCTCGAAGTCCGCACGATCGCGACCGACCGCCACTGCTTCGGCTGCACCGCAGGCACCGGCTCGAGCTGCGGCGGTGCGACGGCCGTTTAGCAGGCGTTGCGGAGCTACGCGTCGCCGAGGTCGACTTCGACCGGCCGGTGCTCATCGTCGAGGTACACGACTGCATCGGCCCGATCGGGCATCTCTTCCCAGATGAAGCGCGTCAGGCGCTCGAAGTGCATGACGAAGCGGCGCACGGCAGTCGGCGTCATCACCTCGAGGCCGCCGGCCGCCCGAAGCCGAGCTTCCTGCTCTTCCCGCCAAGCATAGACACGGTCGAAGTCGCGCGGCCGCAACAGGACCAGGAGATCCAGCTCTGCAAAGAGCGTCTGGTAGGCTCCGCCCAGCTGTCGGTTGACGTACCATCGCCATTCGCCAGTGGAGTCTTCGAGCCGTTCGAGCCCGTTGACCGGCGCGTCGAGCTCGTCACCTCGCTGCGGTCGGCCCCCCACGCACCAGCCCTCGAACAGCACGACATCGCAAGGGCCATTCCAGATCGGCCATTTGAACTTCGGGAAGGGCTCGTCGGTGGCCTTGTCGAATCGGGGCAACGCAACGGTCTCACCGCCTCGCAGGCTTCGCAGCACATGAAGACCAAGCTCGACGTCGTGTGTGCCCGGAACGCCGCGTGTGACGAGCAGGGGATGGTAGGTTTCCGCGCGCTGCTGGCGCGCAGCCTTGCTGAGGTAGAGGTCGTCGAGCGAAAGAACCGCCACCCGGAGTCCGAAGAGCTGCTCGAGCAGCACCTTCATCAATCGGGCAAGTGTCGACTTTCCAGTCCCTTGCGCACCGTTCAGCCCGACGACGACAGTGCGATCGACCACGTGCTCGGCAATCCATTCTGCCATCGGTACGTAGAAGTCCGCGATCAACGTGTCTGGCGGTCGCGCAATTCCCTCGGCCTCACACCACATTTCGACCTGAGGCCGAACATCGGGGACCTCAGCATGAAGACTACGGATGGAAGACAGCGGCCAGAGCACGACGGATCGGAACCACATCCCCGCGCACCCTGCAAGACCCTTGAAGCTGACGCTGACACTGGCGCTGACACTGCCCCTGGCGCTGACGCTGTCCCTGCACTACACCTCCCCGGTGCCAGCCCCCAAAATCCGCATCCTCGTTGCCAAACCCGGGCTCGACGGTCACGACCGCGGGGCGAAAGTCGTCGCACGGGCCCTGCGTGACGCCGGTTTCGAGGTCGTCTACACGGGCCTTCATCAGACGCCTGAAATGATCGCCGTCGCAGCGGTTCAAGAGGACGTCGATGCCGTGGGCCTGTCGATCATGTCGGGGGCGCACAATACGCTGTTCCCCGCGGTGCTCGATGCGCTCCAGGCGAAGGGTGGCAACGACATCATTCTGTTCGGCGGTGGCATCGTCCCGGAGGAGGACGCAGAAGCCCTTCGAAAGCGCGGGGTCGGCGCCATCTTCACCCCGGGCGCGCCGCTCGAAGAGATCATCGAGTGGGTGCGTAACAACGTGACGCCGAGGTCGCTCGAGGCATGAGGCCCCGCGTCGTTCCCCTCCTTGCGATGTCGCTTTTGGCGTGCGTACGCAGCGCACAATCAGGGGTGGCACTCAAGCCTGTCCTGCCGTTCGAAGCCCTCGGGGAAGAAGCGGGTGTCAGCATGGTCAGGGCGACGCTCAGCCCATCGGAAACATTCCGATTCGAAGCGAGCCCCTGTCAAGAGGTGCTCGTGTTCGTCGAGAAAGGGGTAGTGCGCGCCGGCCTGGCTTGGCTCGAGACCGGACGCGCGGCTCGCTTCCGCGCGTCGACGGTGCTCCAAGCGATGTCCGAAGACGGCGCGAGGATCTTCGCCGTGGCGGCACTGTCTGAGAGCGCTCGGTTCGAAACCGTGGACTGGACAAACGCCCCGGACGCGCCGGAGTGTGCGCGCCCCGAGGCCGTCATCGTCGAGTCCGACCCTGGGCGGAGCGGCCCGTTCGTGCACGCGGATGGTCGGCTAAAGGTGATGATCTACCTCGAAGGCGCCGCGGACAGCTCCGCCGTGGCAAGTCTTGGGACGCTCGAGGGCGACGCAACGCTCGGGATCCCCGAGCACGTGCATGAGGTTTCCGCGGAGGTATTGTGGATCCAAGACGGCTCCGGGACGATGCGCGTCGGTGATGAAACGCGCCTGATCAAACCCGGCACGTTCGTCTACGTGCCGCCGAGAACCGTTCACGGGTTCGTTCCGGACGGCACACGGCCGCTCTTCGCATACCAGGTATACATGCCTTCTGGGCCCGAACAGCGCTTCCGCTAAGAGGCTCGGCCTAAGCTGTTCATCGTTTGGTTGGCGGAAGCCCGTGGCCGGGGACGATCAGCGGTTTCTTGTACGCCTCGTAGTCGAACTGGTCGCTGTGCTCTTCGTTGTGACAGGGCAGGCAGGTCGACTCAGGCGGGTCCAAAACCATGTCGATCTCTGGATTCTTGGCATGTGCCGCGCCGGGACCGTGACAGCTCTCGCAACCGACGTTGATCAAGGCGCCCTTCAAGTTGTGCGTCACCGTAGACCCGCCGGGCTGGTCGTACCCCGTCACGTGACAGCCCACGCAGTCGAGGTTGAACTCCTTGTTGCGCATCTGCAGTGTGAGGTACGCGAAGCCATGCGGATGCGCCTGCCACCACGTATAGGCGGGGTTGTGGCAGGTGCCGCAGATCGGGCTCCCGACGTACGCGATGTCGTCCTTTCCGAGCGGCGGAGGCGTCAGGTCCGCGAACGCTTCACGATTGGCTTGATTCACGGCCTTGTCGTGCTCCCTCATCAACTTGGTCACATCTTCGTCCGTGGGCGCTTCGTTCGACAACTCCACCCACTGAGCGCTGAAGGCATTGCCCTGCGGCGAGACCGGAGGCGCACCGAGGGCTTCCTGTTGGGCTTTGAGCTTTGCGAGTCGATCGGATTGAGCGCGCAGGTCAGCGGGATCGACATCTTTCGATTTTTCCCACTCTGAAATTTTTTCCGACAAGCCCGCAATCTGTGAATCGAGTTGCTGAATTCGTTCCTCTCGCGACCAGTCGCTCAGATCGGTGAATGTTCCATCGCTCTTGCGGTACACGTCTACGACGGTGAGTCCTTGGCCCTGCCGTCCCGCATGTAGGACCCACGCATCGCCGGCTCTGTACGGCGGGAGCGGTGCGTCTTCGTCGAGTCCACCGTGCACGACGAAATCGACGCCGTCGATCGCCCCGATCCGATTCGCATCCCGCCTCGAGCCGTACACCAGCGCGATCGTCAGATCGGTTTCAGCTTGCGCAGTGCCAACCGCCGCCATTACGACATCGCGCTCCGCCCCCGGGCGCGCGCCCACGATCGCAATTCGAAGCCCACCTGCTTCGATCCGCACGACCTCCGTATCGCCCTTCATCGCTAGCCACGGGAACTCCGACTCCGCCTGCAAGCGGGCCAACACTTCTTTCGGTTGACCCCGGTCGCGCTGGCCTGGCAACCCCGCATCGACCTTCAGGTGGTCGAGTATCCCCAGGAGCGTGGCAGCGTTTCGATTCGCTTGGTCCACCCGCGTCGGTTCGAGGGTGTCGGTATCGAAGAACAGGTCGCCCGCCATCAGAAGCACCAGTGGCACCGAGCCGTCTCGGAGCGCCCGGATCCGGGCGGCGAGCCGGTCGATGCCGCCAAGGGGGCGGCTCGTACACCCGCAGGGCTCCAAATAGCCTTTGAGGTCCGTCACCACGGCCAGACGCAGCGTCGGGCTGGGCCTCGCATCAGGACGTTCCTTCGGTTTCCGGCGGCTACAGCCGACGGCCACGCTCAGGGCCAGGAGCACGAGCAAGCATCGCATTCCCAGGGTTCTAGCAACCGTGCCGCCAACCGCAAAAACGGGAGTAGGGCCCGCGGCTTGACGCCAGGACATGCGCTGACTAGCTTCCGGGCGCTTTTGGTGGGGCTTCCCCGCTGTTTGACGAGGATTTCATGGTTAAGGTTCGATTGGCACGCGCCGGCGCAAAGAAGCGTCCCTACTATCACATTGTTGTTACCAACAAGGGAAACCCCCGAGATGGGCGGTTCATCGAGCGGATCGGCACCTATGACCCGAGCCGCCCCATCACGGAGGCCAGGGTCGACTACCTCCGTCTCGACTACTGGGTTGGAGTTGGCGCTCAGGTGAGCGATCGCGTGCGCGACGTGGTCAAGGAACACAAACAGGCAGCCGCCGCAGCCGGCGAAGCCTCCTGAGCGAGCGACCCGTGGCAGGAGACAGACTACAGGATCTGATCGCGTACATCGCGAGCTCGTTGGTCGACGATCCGGATGCCGTCGAGGTGAACGTCGTCGAAGAAGACCGTGCCGTCGTGCTGGAGCTCACTGTGGCACCAGACGACCTTGGCAAGGTCATCGGGAAAGAGGGCCGGACTGCGCGAGCGATGCGAACGCTCCTCGCCGCCACCTCTGCTCGGCTCCACAAGCGCGCCATTCTCGACATCCTCGAGTAGGCGCCTGATCGCCGCCAGTCCAGTGTAGCAAGCCCAATCGGGCACCTGAATCCTTCTTGGACCCCGGGGACTCCAAGGTATATCGGCGATGATGTTCCCGAAATTACATACAGGAGCAGAACCGGAACCAGAGGATGCTTTCCATGGACTCGATACTTCCCCGCAACGAAAACAGTGTGGACCGAGTAATCCGTGTATTGGTTGGCGCGGCGGTACTGTCTTTGGTATGGCTGGGACCACAGACGGCCTGGGGTTGGGCGGAGGTCGGACCGTTGATCGTCGTGTTGGCTGTCGTGATCGTCGCCGGAGGAACCTTGATGATGCGTAGGTGGCGACGAGGACTCTTCGCAGGCGGCATGGCACTGGCCTTGATGCTGTCGGCGCAGACGGCCAACGCCGAGGCGTCCTGCAACCGGGAAGAGGCACCCGAGCTCTTCGTAGACATGTTCGTGAGCACGCGGATCTATCCGAATGCGGATGCCGCGTTGATCGGGTTTGCCATCGGCACCGTCTGGCGACCGACCGACAAGTGCCTCCACATTGCCGGGGAGGGCTTTACCCGATTCGGGAGGCGCCCTGCGACGGCCGGTGACGACCTCAAGATGCGAACGGCTGGCGGCGCCGTCGGCGCGCTGTGGGGCAACGGCGACCCGAACCATTGGTTCGGGCGCCGGGGGCTATGTTCGACTTGGGCTGGGCGCGTGTGGGACCGCGCAACGACTTCGTGATGAGCGGATATTTGCGCGCTCTGCTTTATTGGCGGCTTCGCGGAGAGTTCTGGATAGGGCTCGACGCGCGTGCCGGCCACGTGATCGTTCCGGTGACCATCGATGGGTTCGGCATCAAGGGCCCGATGGTCGGCCTTGGTATCGGCCTGATGTGGGGGGAGGGATCCTATGGCCCGCCCTAATCGAGCGGCGTTGCTGTTCCTCGTCTTGGCATCATTCGTGGTGGGCTGCTCCGGTGTGCTTCAGAACATCGGGGCGCGCTGGGTCACTCGACAAATCGGTGAAGAGCTCGATTTGGACGAGGTGCAACGAGAGGCCACGCGCGCAGCGGTCCACCGCGTGATGGCCGCTGCGCCCGAAGTGTTGGGGCCTCGGATCGATCTCTTGGTCGCAACCGTGGACCGCGCCATCGTCAAAGGCTTCGATGAACAGAAGATGCTCGTGATCGAAAAACAGGTCGATCGCCTCATGGATAAAGGGGTCGGCTGGATCATCGACGAGGTTGCGCCGATCCTAGCGACCCTCCGAGACGAGCAGATCGACCACGGCGAGCGCAGCCTCAACGAACGCTTGACGGAAACCCGCGAGGAGCTCGGAGCGCCCGCGGACGAGCGTTCTGAAGATCGGCAGGACAAGTTCGTGGACGCCATCGAGGAATGGACTGGGAGCCTGAGCGACGCGCAGGAACAAGCGCTTCGCTCGTACGTCGCATCCATGCCGGATGAGGCAGCTGATCGGCTGGCGGCTGACGAGAAGCGTCTTGCGGACATCGCCGACGTGCTTCGCCAACATCCCGGAAGCGCGACCGTCCGTCAGGTTCTTTGGGACGCATGGAAGAATCGCGAAGACTGGGGCCCCAACACCCGATCCCCCGAGGAGCGACGGGCCGACGGTCGCGAGACGCTCCTTTACCTGTACCGGCTACTGAACGCCAAGCAGAAGGATCACATGAGTGAGCATTTGCACGAGATGCACGCGAAGATACAGAGCTTCCTGGGGACGGCTGCCGGGTCCTGAGGTGACGATGTCGACGTTCCAAAGCCATCCTTCCCCGCGTGTCTATACCGTCCCCGAGCTTCTTCAGGACTTGAAGTGGGTGATGACGCACCTGAGGGAGCTGTGGTCGATTTGGGTCGGGTCGTCGGCTTTCCCCCGCGCTTCGTGAGCAGATCATCGTTGCGGTGGCGCAAACCCACGCTTGCAGTATGTGCGAGCACGCGCACACGAGGCATGCTCTTGCCGAGGGAGTGTCGGACGCCGAGCTCGCCGCCCTCGAGGACATGGACGAGGAAGCCTTCGATCGATCGACTTGGCTCGCACTAGCTCATGCTCGTTCGCGCACCAAGACCGATTTCGCTCCAGGCGAGGGCAACGAGTTGGAGACCGCGGTCGTCGAAGCCCCCGGGCCCCAAAGTTGCAGCGACGTCGAGGATGTCGCACGGGTGATGACAGTCGCCAATCGCATCGCGAATACGCTCAACGCCTTGCCCGCTCGTCGACGCGGCACTCCCGTCCTCGGAAGCAGGCTCGCGGATGAGCTGGTCATCAATCTGCTCTTCTTGCCGGGCGCATGGCTAGGCACCCTCATTGCTGCCGCGCGTCAAAGGAAATCGCCCCTCACGGTATGGCGCCAAGCTCGTTCCGGGGTGGCCCGCCACGAATCAGCGCCGGACGGCTAGTTGGAGACCACATGACTCGATCAAACAATGGTAGCCCTCTGAGCTCGCGACCTCGTGACTGGTTTTTCGTGTTGGCGTTTTCGTTCTTCGCGTTCTCCTCGTTCTTTTCGGATGCCTGGCACGCACTTGGGTTGCTCGAAGGTGACGCGTTCTGGGCGCGCGCAAACCGCTGGTACATCGAAGTGGCAGGTGACTATTACTTGGCCGCAGGGCACCAGTATTCGCGCGTCAACAGCGGCATCTCCGGCCTCGTGTTCGGGCCATTCTATTTGTTGCTGGTTTACGCCCTCATCAAAGGGAAGAGTTGGATCCGCGTTCCGGCTCTCCTCTACGTGGGCGCGATGCTCCACGGGGCGACCGAGTTCTTCGTGTGGGAATATTGGATCGGGCCGCGGCCGGGTAACCCTCTCGTTTTCTGGGCGTTCAATGGGCCTTACGTGCTGATTCCGTTTCTCCTCGGCGTGCGCATGTGGAGGCCGAACCCCTTTGACGCCGGGGACGGCTAGTTTGCCGGTGCTGCCAGGATGGGACTGCAGGTAGTCTCGTTCATGAAGACGCCGTCTTTGTTCAGACCCATAGCCGTGTTGCTTACGGAGGTGGCGCCGATCTTGAGGTCAGCGTCGGTGTACGCGAGGAACACGCACATCTCTTTTCCGCCAAGTCCGTACTCGAGCCGACGGTCGGTGTCGTTTAGGTAGCCACACTCGACACGTAGGCTCGAGGCGCCTTGCGAGTTGATCGGAGGGTCTAGGGTAGTGCCGAGCGGTTCTCCGATCGAGCTCTCGAGCTCGAAGATCGTCCGGTCGCCGCCCTCGTCGTCGACGAAGCTGAGCCGGAAGTAGTTCCCCCATTCGTGATAATGCGCGAGCACATAGTAGATGTTGTAGTCGGGTGGGGTGCCGAGCATGTCCTCGAACGCGTTCTTCAAATTGCACGTCATCCCATATCGAGACTCCGCCTGGGGGTCGATGTCGAGGTGGATGTTGGTGAAGGCGATCGGGCGCAACCGAACCCGCACGTCCTCTTCGGGGATCGTCTCGATATCGAAGCTGAGGGCGGTGTCCATCCGGGCAGCCGACACATTCAATAGGTGCACCCCACCAACGATTCGATGTCTCGGCGGGATTTCGAGGGCTGCGCCTTCCTGAAATGCCTGTAACTCTTCGAAGGTCTGGGTCGATTGCGCAAAGAAGGCGCCGCCCTCCAACGCCGCTTGCACGGTGTTAAAGCCCCGCTCGCTACAATTCCAGGTCCCGTCCGGACCGTCGTACACGTTCTCGGGGACGAAGAACCAATTCGAGTGGTGCCACGCGCCCTCGTTCCGCTGGCGTATCTTCGAGACGTAAAGCGGCTGGTCGTTGTCGAGGGTCCAGCTTTGGCAGAGTCCACTGATCTCCTCGCCTGCGTCCACCGTGATCGCTTCGAACGAATGCATCAACGTCGGCGTGTCTTGGCCGCAAGCGGCGACGAACAGGCCCAAAAGCAGGATTGCGATGCGTGCTCGCATGCGGTCTACCTTTGCTCGCTTTTCGGCTCCTGGCAAGGGTGCCGTTTGTGACTAGTCGACTTTGGCAACCTCATCGACGCACAGGTCTTCGTCGTAAGTCGCGCAATCGAGCGCGCACACCTGAAAGCGCCCTTCGCACTCCGTTTCGAAATAGCTCTGCAGCTCCTCGTCGTCGTTGAGGACATGTTCGAGGTAGCTCAGCGCAGTCGTGCCGGCAGCTTCGATCTCGGTTCCCTTCCACATGGTCGTTGCCGGATCGGACAACAGAGAAACGGCAAACGCTGGCAAACTCTCGAAGTCCTCGAATCCCGCGATCGTGAGGCAGTGGCTGTTGTTGGTCGTTCGATAGTACGGAAGGTAGTAGGCGAGGTTCGGCTGCGTGTCGAAGTCGGCCCGCAGACCCCCCAGGTCCTCGTCCCAGAGTCGATACACCTCGGTGCGGCCAGCCGGGGTCTCAGGACCATTTGTCTCGAAGAACTCGATGAACCCATCGTAGCCGTTCAACGGGAAGTTGTAGTCACGGCTGAAGGTCAACACGGAAAAACGATCCTCCGGGTAGGCTTGCGCCACGAGCTGGTTCACCGCCCCTTGATCTGGCGACGTCTGCGAGGCCCCTGGGATACGCGCGATGATCGGGCCGAGGTCCCAGACGTCATGGACCGTTATCTGCAACTGCAGCGAGTGACTGTCCTCACCGTTCTCGAGCTTGCTCGGAATGATCGGTGCGCCGTCCGCAAACACGTAGCCGCGCTCGATGCCCGGCATCCCTTCACGAATGAATGAATAATTCGCCATCGCTGCGACGCCGCCGGCGCTGCAGCCGGTGACCATCATCCTGGGCACCTCGGGGAACATTCGATTCATCTCGTCGATGACGCGCTGGGTGTTCTCGAAGCCCTTGTGGTGAAACTCGACATCCGGCTCTTGGCCAGTCGGATCGGAATACGTTCGAACCGCATTTCCGATGTGTGTGTCCCCGGTGCAATACGGGAGAAAGACCTTGTTCCAGTCTGCCATGGGGCTCACGACCGAATCCGGAGACAAGATCGAGAACGCGAAGTCGACAGGGACATCGCCATCGATGATGCCGAACTGCTCGGCAATCTCTGCAACCTCATCCGGAAGGTCGAAATGGATGTAGGCGGTGGCGTAGTCATCGCGGAGGCAGGTGCTTCCGGGGTCCTTCAGGCATTCGGTGTTGAATGGGTCACCGCTCGCGCAGGTCTCATAGTCCCAACAGCCGCCGCCGGGCTCGAAGAACACCACCACGTTGTCCGATGTCTCCGAGAAGCGCGCGAAGTACTTGTATTGGGTGCCGTTCGCGCAGACCGCCCCGTCGGGCTCGAACTTGAGCCACCGCCCGTATGCTTCGGGCACGAAGGGTTGAGCATCAGATCCGCCGGTTCCGCCCGGTCCGCCGGAATCGTCACCGCAGCCAAACAGAAATGAACCAAACACAAATAAGACAAACAAGAATCTAGATATGTGCATCGACTACCTCGTCCCAAAGAAGGGTAACGACCGCGTTTTTGTCAGAAAAACTCCCCTCAGGCAAGGCACGGCAAGAAGTGGCGGGCGGGCCACGGAGGCGGCGGCGCCTGGCGTTGGCGGGTGATGAGAGCCGTGTTATCTTCCTCCCACTTGGCGCCGGGCAGCTCGAACTATTGTCGCAACGGAGCATTCGCTCTACTCCTCTCGCTAGTCGCCCTAGTCTCCCTGGGCAGCGGAGGATGTACTGCGTCCGGAAGCAACGGGTACGAAGCGCCGAGCCCACCTGCGAACGCCCCCCTCGCGGCAGAAGTCGATCCGTTCATCGGAACCGCAGCGGATGGGATGACCTTTCCTGGCGCGCTCGTCCCGTGGGGAATGGCATCGCCCAGCCCTCATACGAAGCTAACGACCGCGGCCGATGCGCTCGAAGGGGTGTTCGTAAACGGCGGCTACCGATACGGGGACCCGCAGATCCATGGCTTCGGCTTGACGCACCTGAGCGGTGTAGGGTGTCCTGACCTAGGCCTTCCGGTGGTTGCGCCGACGTCGGGTGCGCTGCCCGCGGGCTTCGACGACTATGGCTCTGCCTACAGGGACGAGCTCGCGTATGCCGGGTACTACGGCGTGGAGCTCACCGATATCAACACCGTTGCCGAGATGACGGCAACGCCGCGAACCGGTGTTTTTCGCTTTTGGTTTCCACAAGACGAGCCGGCCAACATCACGCTCGATGGGGCGCACGGCATCTCCTGGGTCACGAACCAAGCCGAGCTCGAAGTGTTGGGGCCCAGCGAGATCGCTGGCTCGGCAGCATTCGGTCAGTTCTGTTTGGAAGGTGGTGGAGGACGGCTCTATTTCGTCGCGCGCGTCGATCGTGCGGCCGACTCGTTTGGCGTGGTCCAGGACGGTGTCATCCAGGACGGCAGTCGAGCGACGGGGAATGCGATGGCGTTTCTACGCTATGAAACGGCACCGAAGGAGCCCGTGACCGTGTGGGTCGGCCTGTCTTGGGTCAGCATCGAAAACGCTCGGTCGAACTTGGTCGCCGAGCAACTCCCCTTTGACGACGCACGCGATACTGCAGCAATGGTATGGCAACAGCACCTCGAACGCATCGAAGTCGTTGGTGGGACCGACGATGATCGCGTCCGCTTTTATACTGCCCTCTACCATGCGCTGATCCACCCCAGCATTTTGAACGACGTCAGCGGGACGTATCCGATTTTTTCTCGCGACGAGATCGGTCAAGCAGGGGGTGACGCACGGTACACGGTATTCTCGCTGTGGGATACTTATCGCACCCTTCATCCCCTTCTCACGCTCGTGTACCCGGAGACCCAACTCGAGATAGTCCGAGGGATGCAGGACATGACCCTCGACGCCGATGCTCCACCCAAGTGGGAGTTGATCAGCGACGAAGTTCAGCCGATGGTCGGGGACCCGGCACTGATCGTGTTTGCGGATTCCTACGCGAAGGGTCTCACGGATTTCGACGTTGGCGCGGTCTACGATGTGATGCGAGACGCGGCCGAACGAGAGGACCACCGGCCGGGTGGCACCGAGTACCTCGATCTCGGTTTCGTGCCGATGGAGCGCGCCGCCACAGTGTGGGGGCCAGTTTCGACGACCCTCGAGTATGCGCTTGCCGACTGGGCGCTCGCCCAACTGGCAGAGGCGCTCGGCCGTGACGACGAGGTGCCCGCTCTCTTGGAACGGGCCGAGGCCTATCGCGGCTTCTACGACGACGACACCGGCACTCTCCGACCACGGAACGCCGACGGCTCGTTCCTGGAGCCTTTCGATCCGGACGCCAGCGAGGGCTCGGCTCCTCTGCGGCTCGGAGGCCCCGGCTATGTCGAGGGCACCGCCTGGCAGTATGCGTTCTTCGTGCAGCACGACGTCGAAGGGCTGATCGCGCTACACGGCGTGCAAGCCTTCGTCGATCGGCTCACGTGGGTGTTCGACACCGACCGTTTCGTGCTGTGGAACGAACCCGACATGGCGTACCCGTATCTCTTCACATTCGTGGAGGGCGCGGAGCAGCACACCCAGCGCGAAGTCCGATCCGCGATGGAACGTTTCTTCGGTAGAGGACCCGACGGGCTCCCGGGCAACGACGACGCGGGTGCGCTCAGCGCATGGTTCGTGTTTTCGGCGATGGGCTTCTATCCGGTGACCCCTGGACTACCCGAGTATCGACTCGGCAGCCCTCTGTTCGACCGCATCACTCTGCACCTGAGCCCGACCCACCATGACGCCGAGACCTTCGTCATCGAAGCGGCGGGCAACGGCCCAGACAATGTCTTCGTGCAGAGCGCAATGCTCGATGACCAGCCGCTTCTCACCCCCGTGCTTTCCCACCAATCGATTACTGGAGGCGGCACCCTCCGCCTAGAGATGAGCCCCAACCCCAACTAGGAGAGTCTTTTCGCGAACGCGTTTTCGAGCGAGGCTGAAGGATGTAGAGTCTCGCGTGGTGTCCGAGGCCCAATCCCCGCGTCGGCGATGGCTGCATGAGCCTTTGCTGCATTTCGTGTTGCTCGGCGCCCTCGTTTTCGTCGCCTACGAGACATGGACGGATGGTCGGTCCGGAGCACGAATTTCCCCTGACAGCGCGCCCATCAACATGCTCCGCGGCGACTGGAAGGCAAGGGTCGGCGTCGCGCCGACTCCTGAAGAAGAGGAGCGTCTCAAACGCCAGTGGCTCGAAGAAGAAGTGCTCTATCGACGCGCCATGGAGCTCGGGTTGGGTGAAAGCGACACCGTCGTTCGGCGCCGCCTGGTCCAGCGCATGCGCTTCTTGATCGAAGATACTACGCCTGTCCCAGAGCCCGAGGATCTGCAGTTACAGGTCTGGGTCGACGCACATCCCGAAAAGTACGCGGAGCCATCCACCGTCTCGCTTGAACAGGTTTTCTTCAGCCGAGCCAAACGCGGCGATCATCTCGTCATCGACGCGGACGCGGCAGCTCGAAAGCTGGCCAGCTCGGCCGATGCGAACGTCGAGGGAGACCCGTTTCCTCGGGGCAGTGCGCTCGAGCGCCAAACACCCGAATCGCTCAGCCGTGCCTTCGGGGCCGCCTTCACTCGAGAGATCGAGGACATACCGGT
>PVMK01158471.1_pt1 | contig 28989 bp, 28 predicted proteins | sample 1853481 | NCBI WGS metagenome assembly PVMK01 (sample SAMN08533507, study PRJNA380276) | Marine sediment metagenome, whole genome shotgun sequencing project.
TCGATAGCAATAAACTTAATGGGTTGTATCCTCAATACGGTTTGCAAGAAAGACAGGAAGGTGTTTTCTTTAAAATATAAAGATGAATTAGTAGCTGTTTTTGTTGCGAATATTTCAGACATCGGAATGAATATGTCTGATTTAACAAACTGCATTAAAATATTTATATTAGAGCCGGACAATCTTCCGCTGGAAGAATTTTTTGCCGCATTAAATGAGATAAGTGGAATATATGAAAGCAACAATATTCCACTTATGATTTACCCACCAGATTATGCTGAAAACAATTCTTTATCTAAAAGTAAAATTTACAACTTGTGGGTACTGGATGTTCAAAATATAGGAGATATTTATTATAGTCATTTGGAGAAGTTGCTAAGATTTTCTAAGTAAGTAAGAGTGTTAAATTTGGATGGATAATAAAGACTCAGATGATAGAGAACTATATAACAGTCGTATTGTTGACAATTATATAAAAATTATAAAGTTAAAGTACAGTTATGTAGATGTTGGTGATTTGTTAGAAAGTGCTGGAATGAAGCTTTATGAAGTTGAAGATGAAGCACATTGGTTTACTCAGGCACAATTAAATCAATTCCACAGATCATTACGCAAAAAAACGGGCAATAAAGAGATTGCTCGCGAGGCTGGTTTACATGCCGCATCTCCAGGAACTCTTGGAATGATGAGGCGTTATGTACTTGGCCTAATAGGTCCTCAAAATGCTTATGAGCTTGTGGGGAAGTATGCCTCAAAATTCACGAGGTCTTCCACCTTTGAATCTAAATCGGCAGGTACAAATAAGGTGGAAATTTGTGTTACTCCTAACGAAGGGGTGCAGGAAGAACCTTATCAATGTGAGAATAGATTAGGTTTTTGGGAGAGTATATCGATAGCTTTTAATTATAACCTTCCCAAAATAGAGCACCCGGAGTGCATATTTGAAGGCGGAAAATCCTGTCGATATATTATTTCCTGGGAGAAGTCACCCTCTTACACTTGGAAAAAAATCAGGGATTTGACGGGGATATTTTTAACATTGTTTATCGTGTTAGAGTATTTTTTTCCATTTATGCTGCCCTTACCATCAACATTTCTCATTCCAACCGCAATAGCAATTTTTTTGTTAATAAACTGGCATCAAATCAATCTTGATAGACAAGAACTAAAAAAAGCTGTCGAAAATCTTCACGAGACCTCAGAAGATTTGATTGAACAAACAAATATTAATTATGAAAATGCGTTATTAATTAATGAAGTAAGTCAGGCGCTTAGTAAAGAATTAGAGCTTGGAAATATCACAGAAAATGTTGCCAACGTGCTTGAAAAACGATTAGATTATGATCGTGGACTTATACTTTTAGCAAATCCTGACAAAACAAGGCTCATTGCAAAAGGAGGATTTGGTTATAATCCTGACCAGCTAAAAAAATTCATGTCAAGTGGAACTTGGTTTCATTTAGACAAAATTCAGTCAAAAGGAGTTTTTGTACAAAGTTTCCGTCAGCAGAAGCCTTTTTTAATAAATGATATTAGTGAAATTAAAGATTCTATTACAAGAAAAAGTCTTGATTTTGCTCAAGTATTAGGCGTGAAATCTTTTTTATGTTCTCCTATAATCTATGAAAATGAGTCTTTGGGTGTTCTCGCAGTTGATAATGTTCAAACGAAGAAACCCTTACTTCAAAGAGATATTAATATTTTAACGGGAGTAGCAAATCAGATTGGTATTAGTATACATAATGCAAAACTAATTGAAGCGAGGTTTAAACAATTCCAATCTATTCTTCAAGTTCTTGTTGCAACTACTGACGCAAGGGATCCTATAACTGCTGGGCATTCTGAAAAGGTTACTGAGTATGCTGTTGGTATTTGCAATCAACTTGGGCTTTCACACAATTATACTGAAATGATACGCGTCTCTTCTCTTTTGCATGACTACGGCAAAATGGGTGTTGATGATGCAATTTTGAAAAAGCCTGGTAGGTTAAATGATGAGGAGTATGAACATATTAAAACCCATGCATATAAGAGTAAAGAAATTCTACAAAGAGTTAATTTTGAGGGGATTTATAAAGAAGTACCGGAAGTTGTAGGCGCACATCATGAAAAATTAGACGGATCTGGCTATCCTGATGGCCTAGCTGATGATGAAATTCCCTTTGGATCCAAAATTATTGCGGTCGCGGATGTGTTTGAAGCTTTAACTTCTAAACGTCATTATCGAGATCCAATGATGTTAAATGAGGCTTTTGATCACTTAGTAAGTGCTGTAGGAAGTCATTTTGATAAAAAATGTGTTGAAGCATTTATTAACCATTACAACAAACATGAGGGGCAAATACCCTATATTTATAAAGGGGATAATAATGTTTGGGGAAGCTAGAATTACATTAAGTATTTAATTGTTAGGTTTTACCCCTTTACATAAAATAATGGGGGTATAGGTAAATCTTCGGGGATTTTTAAAAGATTCTTCCACCTCTTTTAAAAATTCCTTATATCCGCCCGGGTAATCATTAAATTTAAAGTTGATTTTACATGGTGCAATTTCAACTTTCTTTAAGAAATTGTACTCATCATTTTTATTTAATATTCCGTAAATATTATGATGGGCCGATATGTCTACATGTATATTCTCAAAATTAAGATCATATAAGAATGAGTAAAGTTTTCTCCCAATATAAGGATCAAAATTTGCTTTTTTTTGTAAATCTATCATTACATTCTCGACTGTTTTCTCTAGTCTTTTGGGTATTCCATAATGAGACAAACAGTTATGATCCAAGTCAATTAAGCACAATGCCCCACCTGGTTTAATTATTTTAAGCAGATTTTTTACAATTTCAAAGCTGTCCAATAAATAATATTCCAGCACGAAACGCACCCAGACAAGATCAAATAATCCCAGGTTATCGAGAGGATTACGGATATCCTCTACAACATATTCTATTCCCTTAGCATTGTAGTGTTCTCTAGCATATTTTATTCTAGGTTCTGATAAATCTACTCCAACTGTTTCCCCATATGGTTGAGAAAGAGCATGTAGGACGCTGGTTGTAATTCCAGGCCCACAACCGATATCAGCAACCCTCATTCCAGGTTTGACTCCAGTCCATTCAGCCTGTTGCTGAACTACAGCAACATCGGTTTTTATCTCTAGACGAAAAACTTCGTCATCGCTTTCCATTAAATATTTATTTGTTGTCATGAGCTGGGTATTTATCAGGGTTTTATGTGGAAAAAATCAATGATATTTAATTAAATTTTTGTTGCTTATAAAGTGATTCATTATCACTTTCAATTATGTAGTTATTCGGTTTCATTTTATTTAGATATTTAATGTTGATAGTATTAACCGGCATTAGTAGATAAATGATCTAAAGTATTTTGTCTAATAAAAATATTTTGAGTTTTCTAAATATTACTAACTAATCAAGAGATGATTTATGATTAATCGAACTCAATTTGGTATTAATGAAGATGTTCCTCTATATAATATTAGGATAGTTAGAACACATATCGATTATGTTAATAAAGTTTATCCATCAATCAGTATTGATGATCTTTTAAATTATGCCGGTATAACCAGATTGCAATATAATGATTTGGGTTACTGGTGTAGTCAGAGGCAAATTAATAAGTTTCATGAGATATTAGTTGAAAAAACAGGCAATAAGGAAGTTACAAGATATACAGGTCGTCATCTTATGGTTTCCCAAAATATTATAGCACAATATATTTTGGGATTTAAAAATCCAACTTCAGCAGCTTTGCAAATTGCCCGCATATATTCCAAATTGAGCCGAGGGGCTTCTGCATGGGGGCAGATATTAAGTAAGAACAAAGTTGAACTTTTTGCAAAACCTAATCCAGGGGTACAAGAAAAACAATTTCAATGTAACTACAGAATTGGTTGCTTAGAAGGAATATATAATTTTTTCACAGGTGAAAATCTTACAGTTCAACATCCTGAGTGTATTCATCAAGGTGCGAAACATTGTAGATACATTGTTTCTTGGGGTAAACTAAGTAATGTATTCAAATGGTTACGTGTCCGCAATTATACATTTTTTGTTGGTTTTTTGTTCTCTGTTCTGTCGTACTTTCTTTTACCTATTAATTATTTTGGTTTGATCACTTTATTCTCTATTGCGGTTTCATTGGCCCTTACTTTCAAGGTGCAAACATTAGAAAAAGATAAATTAATCAAGAATGTTGATGAGTTGGGGAAGAACAGCAGAAGAACTCTTGGATGAATCAAATCTTCGTTACAATGTTACAAAATTAGTGCAGGAAGTTGGAGAAATAACATCAGTTATTCAAAATGAAAAAGAAATTGCATCTGCAGTTTCTAAAGCCATGAGTCGGTACCTTGATTATGGCCGTGGTGCTATCTTATTGGCAGGGAAAAATAAAAAGAATCTTCATTTTGCTGGTGGGTATGGATTTACTGAAACTGAAATAGCATCAATGAATGAACTGCGTTTTAGTTTGTATAGCCAAGTTAAAGATAGCATTTTACAGAAGGCTTTTGAGAAACAGGAACCGTCTATGATAGTTGATATGGACAAAATCATTTCTTCTATGAATCCGAAGAGTGCGGAGGTGATAAAGAATCTCAATGTAAAATCAATGATTTGCGTTCCCATTTTGCACGAAGGAGAGTCTTTGGGAGTCATGCTGGTAGACAGTTCGAAATCCCAACGGGAATTAAGTGAAGGTAATATTAATCTTCTTATGGCAGTTGCTGCCCAAACAGCCTTAAGTATTGCGCATGCCAGAGCATTTCAGCAATTACAGGAAAGCGAGAAAAAACACCGTACACTTGTTGAGACTATAAGAGATATCGTATACACGATCGATCTGGAAGGCAGGTTCACCTATTTAAGTCCAATGGTAGAGACAGTTACCGGATTTTCATCTAATGAATTAATAGCAGGTTTTTTTCAATCTCATTCAAAATTCTATGGATGCATTGGAAGAACAGGGGAAGGGGGAAATAAGTCTGTCCGCCAAAATTAATAACGATCATGCTTTGATCAGTTTTACCGATACGGGTGAAGGTGTTGATCCAGAGCTTCAGGAGAAGATTTTTGAACCCTTTTTTACAATGAAGGAGGCAGGCAAGGGGACAGGCATCGGGCTCTCCATTGTGTATGGTATTATCCAGGAGCACCAGGGCTCAATTACTTGTGAATCAGAGGAAGAAAAAGGTGCAACTTTCAAAATTGAGCTGCCTATTTATAAGGATGAAAAAGGTGATTTTGTTTTTGAACCTCTAAACGCATAGCTTTAGAATATCTTTAATTCTCTCTTCCGTATACTCTGGCATGCGCCAGATCTTTGCCAGTCCTAAAGAATTTTCAGCTATCTTCGGTATATCCTGTATGGGTATATGCAGGGCGTTAAGGCTGGTCGGGGTTTTCACCTTTACAAACCAGGAGAGCAGGGCCTGGATGCCCTCAGCAGCTTTCTTTTCTATGGGGCCTGATGTGATCCCGAAAACACGTTCTGCGAACTGGGCGAACTTTTCAGGTGTTCTTTGTGCCTGGTAGATCATCCAGCCAGGAATGACCACTGAAAGGCCGGCACCGTGGGCAACATTGTATAAAGCGCTTAAGGAGTGCTCAATTAAGTGCATAGGAAAGCCTACCTTGCCGAGGCCTGCGCCAGTCAGGCCATTTAAGGCAAGAGTGGCACCCCACATGAGGTCAGCCCTGGCATCGTAATCATCAAGGTTATTCAGGATCCGGTCGCAGCTGTCCATACAGCTGATGACCAGGCCTTCCATAAAGTGATCCTGCACCGGGGTATAAGGTTCCTGATTGGTGAAATAATATTCCAGTACATGGGCAATGGCATCAACAGCGCCATACGCAGTGTATGGAGGTGATACTGTAAAGGTGGCCGTGGGATCGAGAATAGAGACCTTTGGAAAGAGGTGCTTGTTGGCAAAACCGAATTTCTGTTTTGTCTCCTCGTTGGTGACTACCATACCGGAGTTCATCTCTGAACCTGAAGCGGCCAGTGTCAGCACGCATGTCAGGGGCAGAGTGCCCTTGATGCTCTTTTTGCCGATGAAAAATTTCCACACATCATGCTCGACAAGAGCACCTGCCGAGATAGCCTTGGCGCTGTCAATGACACTGCCGCCCCCGACAGCTACGATTACATCGACATTATGTTCCTTGGTGAGTTTGATCCCCTCGTGTACATGGCTCAAGACCGGGTTTGACTTGACACCGCCATGCTCGATTATTTTGACACCCGCATCCTGGAGCGATTTTGTCACCTGGTCGTAAATACCGTTTTCCTTGATGCTGCTCCGGCCATATACCATGAGCGCTTTTTTGCCAAGGACAGCGGTCTCGCTGCCGATGGACGGGATAGTGTCTTTGCCGAAAAGGATTTTTGTGGGGTTATGAAAGACGAAATTTTTCATTTTGGCTGTCTCCGGTTTTTTATATGTTTGCAGACTGCTGCAGAATATTTGTCAGGGCAATAAAATCTTCAACCTGTAGTTTCTCTCCACGAATTCTGCTGTCAAGTTTCATCTGTACAAGGGCGGCTTCAATACTTTTTTTATCAATACCGAGCAGGCTGGAAGATGAAAGTGCGTTGACCAGGGTCTTCCTTCTCTGTTGAAAAGCCGCATCCACAACCGTTTTGAAGAGTCCATAATCATAATTGGGAAGGGCTTCAGCACGTTTGGGTTTCGGATAAAAGGTGATCCTCACCACCTGGGAATCCACCTTGGGTCGTGGATGAAAGTGCTGGGGCCCGAGATCAAGCAGTTTTTGAGCAGAAGCGCAGGCTGCCATGCGAACTGTAATAATTCCGTAATCCTTAGTGCCTATGTCTGCTGACAGTCTCCGGGCTACTTCTTTTTGCAGCATCAGCACCGCCCATTCTATTTCATCCCTGTGCAGGGTTAACTTGAAAAGGAGCGGGTTGGATATGGAATAGGGCAGGTTGGCTATGATCTTAATGCGGCCTCCTGACTCGCTGGCAAGCTTGCTGAAATCAGCCTGCAGAATATCCTGGTGCAAAAGGGTCACGTTGTCAGGCAGGCTGCCTTCTTCCTTGTGCCAGCGGATAATGCCGGAATCTATCTCAAGGCCGATAACTTTTTTACAGCTTTTCGCCAGGTGACCGGTCAGGGCTCCAAAACCGACACCCAGCTCAATGATGGTATCATCGGGATGGATCCCGGCCAGCCGAACAATTTTTTCTGATATATTTTTGTTTACCAGAAAATTCTGGCCGAACCGTTTCTTCGGGGCAAGCTTCTGCTGCTTCAGGATATCTTTTATTTTTTTATTTGGCAGCATTAGAAGATCCGTAAAGATGATTAACTGAGTACATGTTTTTCAAGACGCTTTTTCTGAATTGATCTGAACAGCAGGTAGGACAATAAATAGAAGGCGATGGTGAAGGGCACTGCAAGTATAATTCCGCCGCCGATTAAGATCATGAATGTATCAAGTCCTATCTCAGCTAAGGCAGTCAGTTTTCCTCCAAAGTTCCCGCCACTGATAATCGCCTCCAGCAGGCTTTCGACTTCTTCCCATGAATGATCCGCCGGTGTAAACCAGTTGCCTATCTTCCAGGAAAAATAATATTGCAGGAAGAAGGTAAGGGGGTTGCTGACTACAACTGCGGCAAGCAGGGCAGTGACTTTACTGCCCCGAAGGATGAAGGCAAAAAAAAGTGTCAAAAGAGTATGAAAGGGAATCGTCGGGGTTATGCCAATAAATGTTCCAACAGCAACACCGCGGGCCAGGACACTTGGATGCCCTCTCAAGCGAACGAATCTAAGGTAGTAGTATCTGGCGGCGCGGCGCGGCTCAAGTTTCATTGACTATGGCAATAAATATTTGTTGAAAGAATTCTTTATACAGTATTTTAATTTTGAAGGAAAAGGGTAACAAATAAAGGAATAACAGGGAAGCCGGAAATTAAACATGAATTTGCGATCTTGAATACACATCCATATTAAGGGAGTCTGAATCATACTGGTTGTTCTTATAGAGGTGATACCCGGCAATGGCGATCATGGCGGCATTGTCAGTGCAGAAATGTCTGGGTGGCAGGAACACAGCAATATTTTCATCCCGACCCCGTGAGGTCAAGTGCTCGCGCAACCGTTGATTGGCCCCAACCCCTCCGGCCAGAACGATCTGTGAGATACCGTATTTTTTGGCTGCTCTAATGGTTTTTTCAACCAGAACATCGGCAACAGCCTCCTGAAAGGATGCGCAGATGTCAGGAATGTGTAGTTCTTCTTCTTTCTGCTTGACCTTGTTGACATAGTTGACTACAGCGGTTTTTACCCCGCTGAAACTGAAATCAAGGCTATCGTTTTCCAACCAGGCCCTGGGGAAACTGACAGCTTCAGGGTTGCCTTTTTCTGCTTTTTCCGAAATTATAGGACCTCCCGGATAACTGAGACCCAGTAACTTGGCAACCTTGTCAAAGGCTTCTCCGGCAGCATCATCTCTTGTTTGACCAATCTGCTTATACGATAAAGGATCATCTACCAGATAAAGGCTTGAGTGGCCGCCGGATGCAACCAGGGCTATATAAGGAAAGCTTGGATGGTTGTCTCCAAGGAAGACCGAGAGCAGATGGCCGGCCATGTGGTTTACTCCTATACAGGGAATATTCTCAACATAGGCGATTGCCTTGGCGAAAGACATGCCGATGAGCAAAGAACCGACCAGCCCCGGTCCCTGGGTTACTGCTATCACATCAAGCTGGTCGAGGCGGATGGCAGCCTGTTTTAAAGCTTGATCTACAACTGGATAGATGGTTTCGATATGCCTGCGGGAAGCGAGTTCCGGTACAACCCCACCATAAGGGCTGTGCACCAGGATCTGGGAGTCAACCACGTTGGAGAGCAGATTTATTCCATCTTGAAGCACTGCAGCAGCGGTTTCATCGCAGGAGCTTTCTATTGCCAGTAAAAGCATGATCGCGGAATTTTAAAAAGTTAAGAGAGGAGCAAGTTAGCTGCTTTCTTCTTCGGTCATGGGATAAGAGCCCAGCCATTCATAATATGAGCAGACTTTCTGCAGCTCACGGCAGCCTTCCTTGATCTTTTTATCTTCCATATGTCCAACCATATCCATGAAGAACAGATATTTCCACTGCATGCCCTTTATGGGACGGGATTCGATCTTGGCAAGGTTAATGTCCTTGTCAGCCAGGATGGCGAGAGCTTCATTCAGGGCGCCGGGTTTGTCAAGAAGGCCTAAAAGCAGAGATGTTTTATCCCTGCCGCTTCGTAAAGGCGATTTTTTGCCGATAACCAGGAAGCGTGTGATATTACCGCGGTAGTCTTCAATGGCACGTTCGACAACCTGGAGCTGATAGGTTTTGATAGCCAGGGAACTGGCAATCGCACCGATATGAGGATCCTTGGCAGCCATCTGGGCGGCAACGCCGGTGCTGAACACCGGCAGGGTTGGGATGTCCGGCAGATTCTTTTTCAACCACTCCCGGCACTGGGCCAGGGGTTGTGAATGCGAGGCAACAGTTTTTATGTCCTCTATGTTCCCTGACTGGCAGACCAGGTTGTGGCTGATCTCAAGGTTTACCTCTCCGCAAATCTTAACCTTGTGCTTCATAAAGGAGTCCAGGGTCGAGAATACAGCTCCCTCAATGGAGTTTTCCACCGGGACTACACCAAAGGTTGTCCGGCCTCGTTCCACCTCTGAGAAGATGTCCTCTATGCTCTCAATGGGGGCATAATCAGCCGAGTGGCCGAAGTACTTGACACCGGCCAGATGCGTATAGGTCGCTTCCGGTCCGAGATAGGAGACAACAGGTCTCTTCTGTGACAGACGGCAGGTTGTTATGATCTCATGAAAGATTGAGCGCAGGGCCTGTTCAGGGAATTCGTCCTGGTTGTTTTCCAGGAGACGCGCATAAATCTGCCGTTCACGCAGGGGGTCATACTTTGCCCGTTTATCTTTTGACTTAATACGGCCTATGTCCTGGGCATGCCGAACCCTTTGTTTCAGGAGTTCAAGGAAATTGTTGTCAATAGCGTCAATTTTCCTTCTTATTTTTTCAAGTTCGGCCTTGTTGCTGTCAGCCTTTTTTGAGCTTTTCATCGGTGTTCTGCGTCCTCTAATTAGATACCTGGTGTTTATACTTTGGGAAAAAAGTGAACTTAAAGCATCTTATGCCAGAAGAAAAGAAAAAAGGCGTTTTTGCAGCAAAAAGGTTGCCTTGCCAACACGGATACTGCTACAATTGTCGGTCTCGCAGAAAACACTCGACGGACAGGTATTGCGCCCATAATATTAATATTATTAGGCCCTGTTGCTGACCGCGAGACTATTTACGATTGCATCACAATTGACGCCGTTTTTTTAAATATACCATATCAGGAGATTTTAATGAGCAAACAGAAGGTCAACAAGACCTATGAGGAAATAAACGCCAGAATCAAGGCCGGTGAAGCAGTAGTTGTGACCGCAGAGGAGATGGTCGGCATCGTTAGCAAGGAAGGTCCGGAAAAAGCGGCAGGCAAGGTAGATGTGGTTACTACCGGGACATTTTCCCCTATGTGTTCATCAGGTGCCTTTATTAATTTTGGTCATACCACACCAACATTGAAGGCTTCAAGGGTGCTGCTTAATGATGTGCCTGCCTATGCCGGTCTTGCAGCAGTTGATATTTACATAGGTGCTACTGAGTCCACTGAGGGTGATCCCCTTAACAAGGTGTTTCCAGGAGAGTTTCGCTATGGCGGCGGTCATGTTATAGAGGACCTTGTAGCCGGCAGGAAGATAGCGCTGGAAGCAATAGCTTACGGGACTGACTGTTATCCTGCCAAGAAATTATCCAAAGAAATAACACTTGAGGAACTGCCCTTTGCCCTGCTGACAAATCCCAGGAATGCGTATCAGAATTATAATTGCGCCATCAACCTGTCTGAAAAAACAATCTACACATACATGGGTACCCTGAAGCCTAACGGCAAGAATGCCAATTACTGCAGTGCCGGTGAATTGTCGCCGTTGCTCAATGATCCATTATATAAGACCATCGGTTTGGGAACAAAGATATTCCTCGGTGGCGGGGTAGGGTTTGTAACCTGGCACGGGACCCAGCATAATCCGAATGTTATGAGAACAGAAGGAGGAGCGCCCATGCGTCCGGCAGGCACGCTCATGGTCCAGGGTGACCTGAAGCAGATGTCTCCGAAATGGTTGAAGGGGATCAGCATGCTGGGTTATGGGTCCACTCTGGCAGTGGGTCTGGGTATACCCATACCAATTCTCAATGCAGAGATGGCGGCGTTTACCGGTGTTTCAAACAATGAACTTTTCACCCAGGTAATTGATTATGCCTATGATTATCCGAACAGGGTTGCCAGAAACTACGGAGAGGTGAGTTACGCTCAATTGATGAGCGGTGAGATAGAAGTAAACGGTAAGCCTGTGCAGACAGCACCTTTGTCCAGTTATTTTAAGGCCAGAGAGATAGCTGAAACCCTGAAAGAGTGGATCTTGAAAAATAAATTCACTCTGAATGAACCGCTGCAAACCCTCCCTACCGTCGAACCTGAAGAGGACGAGGAATAATTTGTTTCGGCCCGGAAAACCGCGCGCTATGAGCATGGTCAGAGTTTGATGGCTTAAAGATAAAGAATAGAAACTGGAGTGATGGAGTACTGGGTTAAAGGATAAAACCAGTACTCCACTACTCCATTACTCTAAAAAAATATGCATGCCAAAGACCACAAGCACCCTTATGGGGGTAAATCAGGTAAGCGAGCCTGCGAGACTCCGGGTAAGCGAACCTGCGAGACTCCGAAGCCAGGTACTCAGGACCCGGATTCTTTACTGAAGGTATACAATTGCCTGTTTCTCTAACGGATAAGAAGAAGAACCTTGAAGAGATAATCGGCCGGGAAAGCCGGGTGGCTGTTGCCTGTTCCGGAGGTGTTGACAGTACTCTGCTTCTGAAAGTCACCCATGATGTTCTGGGCCATGAGAACACCATTGCTGTATTTGCCGATACGCCCTTGCTTCCGCCTGGAGAAAGTGAGTCAGTCACGGAGGTTGTCGGCCTGATTGGCAGTCGACTGCTGACTGTCAGCTTAAATCCTCTTTCCTGGCCCGAGTTTACAGCAAACCCTCTGGAAAGGTGCTATCTTTGCAAAAAAAAGATCTATCAGATCTTCCAGGAAAAATTGGCTGAGATCAATTTTAATGTACTCATAGATGGTACAAACCTGGAAGACCTGAGTGATTTCCGGCCTGGATTAAAAGCTCTGGATGAGCTTAAGATCAAAACACCACTTGCAGATGCCGGGTTGACAAAAAAAGAAATCCGCCAACTCAGCAAGGAACTGGATCTGCCAAACTGGGATAAACATTCATCTTCCTGTCTGGCAACCAGGATCGCCACCGATCAACAGATCAGCCTGGAAAAAATCGATTTCATAAGAAGGAGCGAAAATGTTCTTCATGATTTTGGCTTTATGGGTTGTCGTGTAAGAATATTAAATGATTCGGCCATTATCGAGCTCTTGGAGGAGGATATTGAGCCATTCGTGCAGGAGGCAACGAGACAGTCAGTTATGAAAAAGTTTAATGATTTCGGTATAAAAAAGGTTTTTCTTAGCATGGCAGGCCGAAAAGGGATTCTTTCTTGAAATGCTTTCTCCTAACAGATGAGTCCTTCGAGATAGAGAATCTGTTCTTTAACTTTTTTGTAAAAACCCGATTTTTTTAGGTATAGAGGCAAATTTTGTTTGACAATCAAGTTATTGTTCGTTAAATCGCCATATGAATTTGTAAGTATTGGTAAGCAATTAGATACAGGGGAACTTGTTAAATAATCCAATCAACAAACAAAAAAGAAGGAGGAGAAAGGGGCATGAATAAAAGTGATCTAGTAGAAAGCATGGCTAAAGCAGCAGGGGTTAGCAAAGCAGCAGCAGAGAAAGGTTTGAATGGTATGCTGGAAGCAATCACCAAAGCACTGAAAAAAGGTGACAAGGTGACATTGGTAGGTTTTGGTACTTTTTCTGTTGCCAAGAGAGCTGCGAGACAAGGCCGCAATCCTCAGACCGGCAAGATGATCAAGATCGCTGCCAAGAAAGTTGCCAAGTTTAAAGCCGGCAGCAAACTTGCTGCTGCTGTTAAGAAGTAATATCCTGTTTTAAAATTTAGTACGATTCCGGCAGGTGTAATTCCGCGATGCGGAAACAGCACCTGCCGTTTTTTTTCAGTTTTTATTATTGAAGTTCCTTCAATAGGTCGGGATGTGGCGCAGTCTGGTAGCGCGCATGCTTCGGGAGCATGAAGTCGGAGGTTCAAATCCTCTCATCCCGACCATTCTTTTTGATTTCGGTCACTTCACAACCAAGTTTTCCTGCCTGAAGAATTACTTCCAGATCTTTACCCACAGTCACCTGCTTAGTCGATCGTATCAGTTCACCTGGCTGTTTTTCTTTGGGGCCTGACCTCACTACCGCATATCCACGGGCCAGAACTCCGAGGGGACTGATAGCATCAAGAAGGGTTGTTGCTGTGGTCAACTGGTGTCTTTTTTTGTTCAAGTGCTGCAGTATCACGCTCTGCAAACGCCTGGTGAGTTCCCCGGTCCATTGCTGTTTGCAGGTAAGCTGCTGGACAGGACTGCGTTTGTGAAGCTTTCCTGAAAGGGATTGAAGTCGCATGGTAAGCCCGTACAAATAAGCTCGATAACTATGCACGAGAGAAGAATATATATTGTCCAGGTGCAGCAAATTGTGGGCAATAAGTGAGCGGGGATCGCCAAGCATGCGCTGCTGCATATTTACCCGGTGTCTTTTTCCCTGTATTGATTGAGAAACGGCCTTGGCCAGTAACAGCTTAAGTCGCTGGACATGTTCTGAGAGTATTTGTCTGTTGGGGATAACCGCTTCAGCAGCTGCAGTCGGAGTCGGCGTTCGCAGATCTGAGACAAAATCGGCAATAGTAAAATCAATCTCGTGTCCTATAGCCGAGACAACAGGAATGTCTGACGCATGGATGGCCCGGGCGACGCTCTCTTCATTAAACGGCCAAAGGTCCTCGATGGACCCTCCGCCGCGGCATAAGACGATAACATCGGATCGTTTGCGTTGGTTGAGAGTTTCCAGGGCAGCACAAATTTCGGCTGCAGCCTCTTTGCCCTGTACCCGGACAGGAAAGATTTCAATGGGCTGGGATGGAAAACGGTGCCGGGCTATTTTAAGAAAGTCAAATAATGCCGCCCCCTCAGGGGAGGTGACCAACGAAACCCGGGATGGGAATGCTGGAATTTCTTTTTTTTGATTCTGGTCGAAAAGCCCTTCATCAGCAAGTTTCCGCTTGAGGTTTTCAAAGGCAATCTGGAGTTCGCCGGTACCATGGCGTTCCAAATAATCAATGATCAGCTGATATTCCCCCCGCGGTTCATACACTGAGATACGGCCCCGGCAGATTGCCTGCTGCCCATCTTCGGGCAGTTCCCGGAGGTATTTCTGCTGTTGCTTGAAAAGTACTGCCTTAAGCCGGGATGAATCGTCCTTGAGAGTAAAGTACAGATGTCCGGAATAGGGCCGCCGGAGGTTGGAAATTTCTCCACTGACAGAAATAAACGGAAGTTCTGTTTCAAGAATACCGCGTATGGATCTGGTAAGTTCCGTTACCGTCAGAATTCTGGGAGTTGGTAATTCGAGCATAAGGTCAGTGGATTGTTGGAGTTACGTTGTATATTGTTGCTTTTTTTACCTGTTTCGAAATATCATACAAGAAGTACAAAAAATATTGTAACCTTTAAATAATATGTCATAAAATGATTTGTACCTTTTTAGATAAGAATCTATTAAAACCCGGATGATTTTTTAGGCAGTCGATATTATAGTAATCGGCTTTTAGGAGCCTGTCGGAGAATTATAATCGTAACGAAAAAGTGAGAAATCGAGAACAAATTTTCGGGAATTTGAGGCGAATAGCAGCGCTATTTAACGAAAATTCGTGGAAATTTGGACCGATTCTCTCGATTTTGTAGTAGATTCGGAATTCTCTGACAGGCTCCTAGATGACAGGATGAAACTGTTGATTGGTGTCTGGTAGAAATATTTTTTGTAATAACCGTAGCATTCTATGAAGATAATCGAGTTGGCCTGACAAAATGAGCCGGGTCTATTCATATTTTACACAAGGATATATTAATGAGCGCACAGAGTTTATTCAGTAAGAAGAACATTGAATCACAACAGCCTGATACTCGCACAGGCATCATGGAAGAACTGAACCTCCCTCCAGGGATGATTTCTTTTGTTCGAAAGAATGCCAGGAATCTGCAGATAGGTCTGATCAGTATTGTAGTTTTGGTTCTTGCCTGGGTTTTTTATGATTACTACACTGAACTTCAGGCAAACAAGGGTGCTTCACTTCTTGCTACTGCTATGCAGACTGAGGCAACAGAGGAACGGGCGCAGATGCTGGAGAATGTTATCAACGATTATTCTCGAACCGATGCCGCCCGTTGGGGTAAACTGGAACTGGCGCATATGGACTACCAGGAAGGCAGGTTTGATGCAGCGGTTGCAAGGTATGGAGAAATCATTGCCAAACTTCCTGCTGATAACTCCCTCGTACCACTCGTCAGGATAAACCTGGCACAAAGCTATGAGGAAGCCGGCCAGTACGACCAGGCTATTGCCCAATACAAGCTATTAAAAAAATCCACCGGCTTTAAAGAGAAAGCCCATCTTGCTCTGGGCAGAATTTACAAGGCAAAGGATGAGCCGTCTAAAGCTCGCAAAGAGTATGAGGAGCTTTTGAGCAGTATGAAAGAAGATGCTGACCCATTGCTCAACAGGTCTAGGGTACAGGCATTGCTTCTCTCCTTAGGTGGTGAAAAGATCATTGCTGCATCCAAACCTGAAGAAAATAAAGAGTAACTGTTTATCCCCCCCCGCATGCAGACCATCCATCCATTGGCTGATATGACCCGCTGGTCCAATGAAGTTATTGCCGGCGGCAGTACAATCGCTCTGGTCCCGACCATGGGGTATTTTCATGAAGGTCATCTGAGCCTGATGCGCTTGGCCAAGCGTCTGGCTGATTTGGTCGTGGTCAGTTTGTTTGTCAATTCCCTGCAATTTGGCCCTAGCGAAGATCTCAGCAGCTACCCCAGAGATTTGGCGAGGGATAGCAGGATGGCTGCAGATGAGAAGGTTGATATCCTCTTTGTGCCGACTGAAAGTGAAATATATGAACCTGATTTCAACACCCGTGTCAGTGTTTGCTCCATTACTGATACACTTTGCGGCAAACAGCGTCCCGGGCACTTTGAGGGGGTGACCACGGTGGTTGCCAAGCTGTTCAACATCGTCAAACCTCATATTGCTGTCTTTGGCCAGAAGGATTTTCAGCAGCTCAGCGTTATCAGCAAGATGACCCGTGATCTCAACTGGAATATTGAGATTGTCGGTCATCCCATTGTCCGGGAAGAAGACGGCCTGGCCATGAGTTCCCGCAACAGGTATCTTTCCAGTGAGGAAAGGGAACAGTCTCTCTGCCTCTATAAGTCAATTCAGCACGCAAAAACAAGATTCGACAACGGCTTTACAGACGCAGAGCTGCTAAAGTCTGAGATTCGTGATATTATTTTAGCCAACTCCGGGGTTAGTGTTGACTATATCTCTGTAGTTGATAAAGATAATCTTTCTGATAAGGAAGTGATTGATTCAAATAGTGTTCTGGCCCTGGCAGTAAAAGTCGGCGAAACGAGATTGATTGATAATTATTTTATGGGAAGTGATACTGAAACAAGCAAATGATATTGGTGAATTACAATGCAACGTCACATGTTAAAATCAAAAATACATAGGGCTACCATTACTGATGCTGACCTGAATTATGAAGGCAGCCTGACAATTGATAAAGAACTCCTGGATGCTGTGGACCTGCATCCCTATGAGCGGGTGATGGTCTATAACATTAACAATGGCGAACGCTTTGACACCTATGCCATTGAGGGACAGCCGGGTTCGGGGGTGATAGGGTTAAATGGCGCTGCAGCACGCAAAGGATTGATAGGGGATCAGATCATTATTGTCAGCTATGCATTCTTTTCTGAAGAGGAATTAAATAACTACAGTCCGAAGATTGTATTACTGAACAAATCGAACAAGATTAATAAATGGTTGCACAAGTAGATTGAATACAATGAGCAACCAAACCTAGGAGAACATGAAATGCCAGGCTTTGAGGTCTTTGGTGAGAAAGAAAAACAGGAGATATTGGACGTACTGGAAACAGGTGTGCTGTTTCGCTATGAATTCGGTGAACAACGCAAGGGAGTGTATAAGGTGCGTACCTTTGAGGAAAAATTTGCCAAGTATAATGGGGCTGGTTACGCCCAGGCAGTAACCTCGGGAACCGTGGCTTTGAAGGTGGCATTGGCCGTGCTCGGTGTCGGGCCGGGCGATGAGGTCATCACCCAGGGATTCACCTTTGTGGCCACCTGGGAGGCAATCTTCGATGTCGGCGCCATACCTGTTTTCACAGAAATTGACACCACACTCAATATGGCTCCCGCCGATCTGGAGAAAAAGATTACCGAGAAAACAAAGGCCATTATCCCTGTGCATATGCTTGGCTCAGGCGCCAGGATAGATGAGATTATGGCCATTGCGGATAAGCACAATATCCCGGTTATAGAGGATACCGCCCAGGCCGCTGGAGGAACGTGGCGGGGCAAGCATCTCGGAACGTTCGGTAAATGCGGTACCTTTTCTTTTGATGCGGTCAAGACAATGACCACAGGGGAAGGCGGCATGATCATAACCGATGATGAAAATATCTGGCGTAACATGTCCGAGTACCATGATCACGGTCATGACCATGCCCCCAACCCGGGCGGCAGGGGAGGAGAAGGCAGGAGCTTTATTGGATTTAATTACCGCATGATGGAACTCCAGGGCGCCATGGGTATTGCTCAGCTTGCCCAGCTTGATGACATGATCGCTGCCCAGAAAAAAAACAAGAATGCCATGAGGAATTCGGTCAGAAAGCTGCCGGGGGTGACATTCAGAACCCTGATTGATGAGGAGGGAGATTCTGCGACATTTCTGGCATTCTTCCTGCCGAGCCGTGAAAATGCCCAGATCGTTAATCGCATTTTGCAGGATAACGGAGCAGGGGCGATAAGCTTTGCCGAGAATACCTGGCATTACTATCCCAAATGGGAGCATATAATAAATGGCTCTACAGTCACAGATAGCGGTTGGCCGTTTAAGGACCAGGATGGCAGAAGAAGGGTGGTGTATGATCCGCAAAACCTTCCAGGTTCTGCAGAGATACTGAACAGGCTCCTGGTGTACCAGGTGCCAATTAAATTATCTGAAGAACGTTTGCAGCAGATAGATGCAGCCATGGAAAAAGTTGCTGCTGAAGTTGGTTAACCTTTCACAAGCCGATACAGTCACATCTATTTCGGAGTCTCCTTGCAGTCGCTTACCTGTAGCAGGAAACCCGGCATATTATTATATAGCCGGGTTTCCTGCTTCTCATATCCAAAGTCGAAGTTTATACCCTGCTTTTAAGGGTGTTTATGCCCTGCTTTTAAGGGTGCTTATCTGCGGCTGTCTCAACTTGTGAGAAATGCGGGCTGGTTCTGATGAAGCAGTTCAGATCAGGTAAACATCAAAGCGGCTGGTTTTCCCGGTTATGGCATGTGAAGGTGTTGTGTCGCCAAGTGTTTCTGCCAAGCGTGGCCTTTTGACCACGACCCGGTTGGTGGCGCATTGCAGAGCAATATCTAAAAGTTTTTCGGCATCCTGGTCATCACCAGCCAACCCACGCAGCATTCTCATTTCCTTTTTAACCAGACTGCTCTTGGTGCGTTCCGGATACATCGGATCAAGGTAGATGACATCGGACCGATTCTGCTGCTTTAGTTTTTGCAGAAATTCTTTACTGTCAGTGAGGGTGAGTCGTATCCTGCCGGCAGTTTCAGCTGTATGGGCTGCCCGCCTCGCCCTCTGCAAACCGTCTTTAAGCATGGCAGCCAGTATTGGCGAACGTTCAAGCATATGCACCTGACAGCCTAGATAGGCCAGAACAAAACCGTCCCGCCCCAGTCCGGCGGTTGTATCAATCACAGCGGGCTGCCAACCTTTTTTTAAGCCAATGGCACGGGCCAGGGCTTGACTGCGGCCACCTCCATGTTTCAGGCGGTATTCCATGGTGGAGCCCGTAAAGCTGACCATGATCGGACCCGGTCCGTTTTTATCTGTCTGTTTAAGGGACAGGCCGTCAGCAGAGCATATCAGGAGGAACTGAAATTCCTTTGAGTCCTTCCGGGCCAGAGGAATTCCCATTTCTGCTGCCAGAGCGTGCGCCCAGTCATACTGATCAGTGGTTGCAGGGTAGACTGCAACGGCCAATGTGTTGTTGCCATGAATCATGGTGCTTTTGTATAAAAAAAGGTGTCACGCGCGCCAAATATTTGTTAAAAAGGCTGCATATTATTAGGTTTAATTATTCCTATAATACACAGAACCCTTAAATAAGGAAACCATGGACCATCACGATACAGCTGAACCCAAGGTAGTGGCAATTATCCCGGCCCGTTATCATTCGAACCGATTCGAGGGCAAACCTGTTGCTCCCATACTGGGAAAACCAATGATACAGCATGTTTATGAGCGTGCACTCTCGGTACAATTGCTTTCCAGGGTCGTTGTTGCCACCGATGATGAGCGCATCGCAGACTGTGTCAGGTCCTTTGGAGGCGAGGTGGTCATGACACGGGCTGATCATGCCTCCGGGACTGACAGGCTTGCGGAAGCTGCCACAAAACTTGATATTTCTGAACAGGACGTGGTGGTCAATATCCAGGGCGACCAACCGCTGTTTCCTGCGGAGGTAATTGAACAGGTTGCGCGACCACTCCTCGAAGATCCCACCTTGCCGATGTCCACCTTGATCTACAAGATTATCCGTAAGGAGGAAATCGGCGATCCCAACCATGTGAAGACAGTTTTTGACCGGAACAACAATGCCCTGTATTTCTCCAGGTCCCCTATTCCATTTCAGAGAGATCCCAACGAAGTTACGGAACCCACCTACTACAAACATTTGGGGTTTTATGGGTATCGCAAGGGCTTTCTCCTGACTTTTGTCAGTTTGCCTGAGGGTGAATGGGAGCGGTTTGAGAAACTTGAGCAGTTGCGGGCTCTGGAATTTGGCTATAGAATCAAAGTTGTCCTTACTGAATATGATTCGGTGGAAGTCGATACACTTAAAGACTTGAAACGGGTTGAGGAAATTCTGCGCAGGGAGCAGGATTGACGCTATTCAGATAAAATAAATAGAAAGAGGGTGTAAAAAAATGAGAAAGAAAATAACAATCATTGGTGCAGGGAATGTTGGCGCTACCGCCGCCCATTGGGCCGTAGTCCGCGGTTTGGGTGACGTGGTTTTGCTGGACGTGGTGGAGGGAGTGCCGCAGGGCAAAGCCCTTGATCTCTGGCAGTCAGGTCCGGTGGAAAATTTCGCCTGGGGGGTGAAGGGCAGCAACGATTATGCTGATACTGCCGGATCAGATATTGTGATTATTACAGCGGGACTGGCAAGAAAACCTGGAATGTCACGGGATGATCTCCTGGCAAAGAATGTCGCTATTGTAAAAACATGCACGGCAGAGGCTGTAAAATATTCTCCGGACTGCGTTCTCATAGTTGTAACCAACCCGATTGATGCCATGGTGTATACGGCATTTAAGGTTTCCGGTTTTCCAGGTAACAGGGTTATCGGCATGGCCGGTGTTCTTGATTCAGCCCGGTACAGGACATTTCTCGCCGATGCCATAGGTGTAGCCCCGGCTGATGTTAATGCCATGGTTATGGGCATCCACGGTGATAATATGCTGCCGTTGGCGCGGTTGGCCAATGTCGCCGGCATTCCAATCAGCGATTTGCTATCAGAAGAAAAAATCAATGAAATTGTTAAGCGGACCCAGATGGGCGGTATTGAGATTGTGAATCACCTGAAGACAGGAAGCGCTTTTTATACACCGGGTCTCTCTGCAATTGAGATGGCTGAGGCCATTGTAAAAGACAGCAAAAGAGTGTTGCCGTGTGCTGCATATCTTGAGGGTGAATTTGGCATATCCGGCTGTTTTCTCGGTGTGCCGGTGGTGCTCGGGGAAAAAGGTGTTGAAAGGATTATAGAGTTTGAACTCACAAGCGAGGAGAAGGCTGCATTAGATGAGTCGGTGGCTGCGGTTCAGAATCAGATGGCTGACACCGGTCTGTAACAGTTGGTAAAAGGTTAAAGGTAAAAGGCTAAAGGTAAAAAACTTGATGCTGGGTACCGGAGTCTCGCTACGCTCGCTTACCTGGATGCTGGATACTGGTTAAAAACTAATTGCTGATCGCTAAAAACTGATCGCTGATTTATGACTTCCACAAAGGCAATTGAAGACAGTTTGACTTCGCTGGACAAACTTGTCCAGTCTCCTCTTGATCTTTTGCCGCAAAAGGAATTTGCAGAAAAGCTCATTCACCTTGAACTGCAGGGTCCTCCTGAAGGGTTACCCCATAAGATTACTGCCGGGCTGGGTGATCTGGCTGCCTCATTATCTGAGTTCGAGGTACAGAATACTAAGGTTGTGGTCCTCGGGGGCGGCACTGGACTCTCCAACATTATTGGGGGGGACAGTAGAAAAAAAAGCTGGCCTGATGAGCCTTTCAGCGGGTCTGAAAGAGATTTTTCCTCAGACAAAAGCCATTGTCTGTGTAACAGATGACGGCGGCTCAACCGGGGAATTGCTAAAGGATCTTCCCTTTATCGCCTTGGGCGACATCCGTCATGTCCTGCTTTCATCGATACGGAAAGAAGATCTTCAGGCAACCTATGGATTAGGTGAAGCAGACTGCCTGCAGGTGGCAAAAAGGTTGCATAAACTGTTTAATTACCGGTTTGACAAGCAGCCTGATTCAATAGAAAAGCTTATGGCTGCCGTTGATCTTTGATTCTGCCGGTCTGCCGGAGCCGATGTATCAATATCTGACCGGGCTTCTGGATTTATTATTTACTGACCCCCGGTTGTCTAGATTGCTTTTAAGGCCTCACTGCCTTGGAAACCTTCTGTTGGCTGCAGCCATATGGCAGGGTGCGGATGAGTTACACCGGAAAGAGCAGACCTGTCAGTCTTTTGATTCCAGAAATTATAATGGATTGAAACAGTTGAGTCGGGTCATGGGCGTTGGATGAAGAGGCTGTAATGCCTTGTTCATTGACCCCGGCCGGATTGCAGGTATTGTACACTAACGGAGCCCTGGTAACAGGCGAGTACAAGTCCGGCTATGCTCAGAGAGGATATCCTGTAGATCGTCTTTTTGTCAGGTTTGTAAAGGAACCGCAGGTGGCACCTGAGGTTATTCAAGCGCTTAAAACAGCTGATATTATCATTCTGGCGCCAGGCAGTCTCTATACAAGTACAATCCCTATCTTCCAGACGCCTGGATTAGCAGAGGCGGTCTGCACCAATGAGCGGGCTCTGAAGATTCTCGTGACTAATTTATGGGTGCAAAAGGGAGAAACAGATGTTGTGCGCGAGGACCCCAAAAGAAGATTTTATGTCTCTGACCTGATAAAGGCCTACAACCGCAACATACCCGGCGGAGTCAGGGGGCTTTTCACCCATGTCCTTTCTCTTGGTCTTCAGGATATCTCAGGCTCTATTCTGCAGAGCTATGCCACGGAAGAAAAAATGCCAATTTTTCTGGACAGGGAAAATGTGGCAGAGATGGGCTTCCGGCCTGTTGAGGCAGGGATTTTTTCTCTAGCAGCATTGAGGGAGCGTAATGTAATCCAGCATGACCCTGCAATGCTGGCCCGGGCAATACGCTCCCTGCTTGCAGTAACATCTTTGCCGCAGCAGAAGCAATGTATAGATAGTTTTTCTGAAGCCTCTGAAGGCTTGCCTGCCTGCTTTCCCCATGGAGCGGAACCTGGTTCAAACGGATAGGCTCTATCCCTGTGAAAAATATACAGCATTAAACGAATGGCTCGACGGGGTCAGTTTGAAGTGGGATTCTGAAACCGAGCCAATTGAGGCTCTCACAGAAAGGACTTCTGAATATTCTCTGGTACCACCAGGACATACTATTGAGTCATCTGGTAAACATCCATGCCATTTGGATAATTGATAGAAAAACATGGTCACGCAGCCAGGAATGGGACAATGTGTATTCTTTCTATGATCCAGAAGACAAAACGATAAGGATCTGCCAGGTTGTAGTGGCCGATCAACGACTTTTTGAACAGGCTTTTCTGGTAGCACTGGGACAGGCATTACTGGGGAATTATGCAGCGTCTAAAGAAATGGTTGTAGTTAAAGAGGGCGGAGAACATGTTGGCAAAATATACAAGCTTAAAATAAAGCCGCCGGAGGGACGCAACACCTTTCTGTCAGACCGGGAACTCGTTAAGTTTTTAAGACTGTCAAGAATGAAAAGGTCTGAGCCCAATCAGTATCTTTATACCAGGTTGGTCAATGGGAACGAAGGGTTTACGCCGCCAGGGCTCCTTTTCGGCCTGATATATGCCTGGTATCTCGATAATCGCTTTGCAGCACATGTTGAGTATAAAATGGCTGTTATGAGGACGGATGTTTCAGACCTCATACCGGAGCAGGTGAGAATGCTTTCAAGGCGCAGAGCCCTTGTTGAGTTTTTCAGGCAATCTGTATTTTGTCATTCATCACTTATTTATGAAGAACTACCTGTATAATAATACTGTCCATAATTCGCTTATTTCTTCACTTCTCAAAAAAAACAGTCAAATATTCAATTCTCAAGGCAGTTAATTTTTTCATTAGATTTTTCCCAATAATGGAAATAGGGGAGTTTGAATTTCTTTCAAATAGATCATTATTTTATTTCTCCTAAAATAATATTCAAATTTTAAATTTCTCGAACTGTTGATTAATTTATCATTTTTTCCTCAACAGGGAAAATAGGGAACTTTGTATTTTCTGTATGTTCATTGATTAACCTGAAATTCAGAATTCACTCATTGCACATATATAAGGCAGATTTTTCATTTGTACAGTATAAATATAAATACGATATATATTTGTACTGTATAAAATTGTATGACGCTAGAGAGGTCAAAGGTTCAATTCATTGAGAGGCGCATAGCGTGTTAAATTTTAAAGACTTGGTGTGTAATTATCTTGATTTTAAGAGTATTTCATTTCTGGGTATGAAGCCATGTATTGTCATAGCGGTTGCTTAACCGCTTGTATTTGTACAGTTTAATTATACAGAAAATTATTTTTTGTACTGTGTAATTTTTTCTTGACATGTGTAATTTTTTGTTATACTGTCTAAATCGTAAATTAATTTTGGTGTGTAAGCAAATAGACAGATTAAAAGAAGAATGTACAAATAACATCAAGGGTAAGGCAATGAACAATGGTAACTTGATTACAAGTAAAGAAATAATCGAGAAAACAGGCATTTCAAGAGCAACCCTAAACAATTATATTAAGATGGGTATCCTGCCTAAACCCATTGTGAGGCGTCCGGGACCTGAGCAGAAGGGTGTTAAACAGATAGGTTATTTTCCCGTAAGTGTCTTAGAACGTATATTAAAGGTTAAATTGTTGAAGCAGCAGGGTAATTCGATGGATGATATTGCCGGCATGTTTCAGGAGGTAAAATCCGAGGAAATTTCAGAAGAGGTTAAATCCGAACTAATTGTTGAAAAAAGGTTACCTGGAGATCCGCGGCCCCCAGCCCATCGTAGAGTCTCAGATAGCGATCTTCAGGTAACCATTTCTGATATAAATTCACCTGCATACCTGGTCAATCATAATTTTGAGATTGAATGGATTAATCAACCTGCTGAAGAGTTAATTTTTAATTGTAATATCAGGACGATAGTTGACGTGGAATCTAGAAATATCTTTCGTTTACTACTCAACGAAGAACTGCGCAGAGATGTGCGTAATTGGAAAGAAGCTGTCCTGCTTCATTTGACGGTTCTGCAAAACAGGATCAACGCTAATAATTTGAACAGTATTTATGATGGCGTAACTGATGATGAGGTGAAGATCCTCGCTGATCTGTATGAACAGAAAAGTTCTGCAGCGAGAGAAAATATCTACAACCTCCCTGTATCTTTAATAAAATCAGATGGCAGCAGGTCGTCTTTCTGGGTGCATTCCATGTCATTTCGGGAAGGAACTTTTTTTGTCTACGTTCCGACGGATAGCGTTAACACCGCTTTACTGGATATGCTTTCCCAACGTGGCAGGGTTATCAACGATCTTCTGAAAAATAAAATGCCCTCCCTGGTGTCTCTCTGTGTGCTTATCGCAGACCTGCAGAATTCAGTGAAGATAAGTGCTGAATTGCTTCCTGCTCAATATTTTGAGTTAATCAATGAGTTGTGGCAGTCAGTGAGGCCAACCTTTGAGAAATATAATGGCATTTACGGTAAGCATGCCGGGGATGGAATGCTCTATTATTTTCTTGATAAGCCAGAGAGTAATTATTTAACAAATGCTGTTAACTGTGCGATGGAAATGCGTGAAGTTATGAAGGAATTAAGCAGTAAGTGGAGACTGCGAAAAGGATGGAACAATGAACTGTTCTTAAATACCGGCATTAATGAGGGACAGGAATTTTTCGGCACTATTCAATCCGCAAACAATATCGAGTTCACTGCTCTTGGGGACACTATCAACATCGCAGGAAGACTTTCGGATTTTGCTCAGAATGGTCAAATTTGGACCACAAAGAACCTTATCAGCCGACTCTCCCAGGAAGAGAGAAACATGATCCGCTTTGGTGTGCATCATGAAAACCGGAACGGAAAGATTTTTATTCGCGATTCCTTTTCAAGAATAAGCGATATTATGAAAAAAGATAATCCTCATTTCAGCCATTTATCGGCTATTGCAGGCCTGCCGATAACTGAGATTAAAGAAAAAGTAGATCAGAGCACAGGAATCCAGGATTTTGGATCAAATTAATAGTGTTGGTTAGAAGGGATAAATTACGATGGAAACAACCATAATCGAGGAAAGGGGAAGCTTTACAGTGAATGATAAAGTGTCCCACAATGAACTGCTCAAGCGAATTGAGCAATTGGAATTGGAGAAGGCTCAATGCAAGCTCGCTGCCCAGGAAACTCTTCTTAAGTGTGAAGCTAAGTACCAGGCAATGCTGGAATCGGTTGATGACCATATAACTATGGTCGATAGAAATTTAATGGTTTTATGGGCCAATGGAAAAGCAAAGAAGATATTTGGTCGGGATATTGTCGGCAAATCCTGTTGCGAAGCTCTCTATGGCAAGAAAGAACTCTGTGGCGATGAATCTTCATGTATGACCCAACATGCCTTTCGCAACGACAGTATCGTCAAACGTCATTCACTGAAGACGACTACCAGGGATGGCTCTGAAAGGTATTTTGAAGGTGTTGCAAGGGTTGTCTCCCGGGATAATAACGGTAAACCCTCTGTTGTGGTTAATATCCATAAGGATATTACCGAACGAAAACTGGCTGAAAATGAGTTGCGAGACAGCATGAAGACGCTGCGGAAGAATCTGGCCGGTACAATCCAGGCAATTTCAAGAACCGTTGAGACAAGAGACCCCTATACTGCCGGCCACCAACGCCGAGCCACTGAAATTGCCCGGGCCATTGCATTTGAAATGGGGCTGTCCAAACAGTTGATAGAAGGTATTCGTATGGCCGGTATTATTCATGACCTCGGTAAAATTTCAGTTCCTGCTGAGATTTTAAGCAAGCCTGGGAAACTCAGTGATTCAGAATTTTCATTAATCAAGCAGCATTCCCAAACTGGGTATGAGATTTTAAAGGGCATAGATTTTAAATGGCAGGTTGCAGATATCGTGCTTCAGCATCATGAGCGCCTTGATGGCTCCGGATATCCATATAATCTTCAGAAAGACGAGATACTTCTTGAAGCCAGGATAATAGGTGTTGCTGATGTTATGGAAGCAATGTCCTCACATCGCCCATATCGCCCTGCACTTGGCATTGATGAGGCTTTTGAGGAAATTACCATGAACAGGGGTATTACTTATGATCCGGATGTTGTGGATGCTTCAATTGATCTGTTTACAAAGAGAGGATATCAATTTAATTGATTCTTTAAAAAGGTAAGGCGAAATTATAGCTTTGTTAATCAGTTTTCCGGTTTTTCGGTTTCATGGCCGGAGTTATCATGCCAAAGCCGGGTAGCCCCAACAACCCCTAAAGGAATGCAGAAAAACTGCAGGAAGGGGACAGCCAGCACCCCCATTATACCGGTACCAAATCCGAGCAGCAGGAATTTTTGCGAGAAAATGAAGCGCCGTTGGTCCCTGAAGGTCAAGTGCTTTCTGTAAAAGACATACCCGGTATACTCCACCACCAGAAAAAAAATAGTCAGCAGAACTGTGAGAACTGAATAGGGCAGGGAGCCCCCAGGCAACAGGTTGAGGGGAAGCAGAAGACCCATCAAAACCACGAAGATAATGATCTTCTTGCTCTCATCCATCACCGTATGCATGGCGTCTTTGAGAAAAACCTTGAAAACAAATGGTTCATCATTGGGGATTCCGGTCAACATTTCTTCTGTTTTTTCAGAGAGAATTTCATTAAACGGCGATGCAATGATGGCCCCGGTGACAGTGAAACCAAAAAAGACCAGGACCATGGTTACGAGAATGGCAGTTGTCCAGACAAAATATGAGAGAATCACCCAGTACCATGCATCTCCCTGTGGTATATAATGCACAGCTATCGAGTTGAAGAATGAAAGGCCCCAGTAGATGGCTCCACTCAAAACCACGACATTGATAATAAAGGGCACAATGATGTACTTGAGAAGCACGGGATGGCCCTTGATGAAGGTGCCGGCCCGGAAGGGATAGAGGAACCCACTTGAAAAATTGCTTACGGGATTTTTTTTAAGGCTGAGAATCACAGGTATTCTTTCTTAGCTTTTTTTTTGAAGATTAGACATCTTCGCTGCTTGGGATCTTGTCTGTGCATGGCACATCACACTGGCACAGTCCACAGGCATATGTCTCAAATCCGTACTCCTCTCTAATATATTTATTCATTGTTTGCTCCGTGTACTGCATGCAGCGTTTTTTGTCGTGTCCCTCTTCACTGAGAGCCTTGACAGGACAACGCGGGATACATTTTCTGCAGATATTTTCGGTAAAATGCAAACAGTAGGCATGATGATCATCATAGGGTCTGGTACTGGGAGGAATTTGTATCGCAGCAATAACAGAACCGATACGAACGGCCTTGCCGACCGGGGTGATCAGCCCGTCACAGAGGCCGAATGTCCCCAGCCCTGCAGCATAGGCAGCATGGCGCTCGGACCAGTTTGAGCATGGTCCATAAGGACCTTCACTGTACCTGGCCCATTGCGGTGCGAGCAGAGGGGCCACTGCCTTAATACCAGCTGCCTTGAGTTGTTCAACAACATGTGTACGGATAGCGTTGTTGAATTTCTCCCCCAGGTCACGTGTCCGCACCCAGCGCTCTGACGGATACCGTTCCTGTGCACCCTGTTCCCTGCGGGTTGCTGCTGTGGAAGGAATTATCCAGCTGACTACCGTAAGACCTTCAGCAGTATATTGTTTGTCTGGAAAGGATTTTGCAAATAATTCCAAAGGAGTAAAGTAGAAACTGCCAATATGGGATTTGTATTCATCATAGAGAGGGTCTAAACCATTGGAAAAACCCACAAGAGGCGTATCGAAAATTTTTTCCCGCTCCTTAAATCCCATGTCATTGAGCGGCGACAGCGTCACAAAATTTTTGATAACAGCCGTTATCGATGAGCCATGGTCCATAAAATATATCCCACTCTTAAATTACTTTTTCGTGGCAAGACAGGAAAATGTATTATCATATAGATGTTCATAAAAACATACCCGTTGATAAACAACTATGA
>PVMK01133602.1_pt1 | contig 28986 bp, 26 predicted proteins | sample 1853481 | NCBI WGS metagenome assembly PVMK01 (sample SAMN08533507, study PRJNA380276) | Marine sediment metagenome, whole genome shotgun sequencing project.
TTACCAACAGCTGTGATCTACACCCGGGAATGGTCAATCCCGGACTCAATTCTGATTAAAACCTGCCGGTGACGGACCGCAATTCGTACACATTTTGGGCCCCGCAGCTGCAGGGATGCCTCCGGCGATGTCGTGGGAGGCGCCTACCGAAAAAGAGGACATCAGTTTTTTAACTTTCCCCTGACAGAGCGGGCACTTTACCTGTGTTTTGCGGGTTGTTACCATCCGGTCAAATTTGTAGCTGCAGTGTTCACAGTTATATTCATAAATGGGCATGATTTCCTCCAATATTTTTAGTTACTGGTAATTAAGATAAGATCCCATCCACACCCACGCAAGAGGCAGGCCTTATTCCGGTAAATCGGCATCAGCACACCGAAATTATTTCTCAATAAATATAGAAAGTTGTCGATATTATTAAGAGGTGCTGGAGACTCGGAAACAAATAATATTGGAATAATTTGTATTGGGGGCATTCTAATGAAAAATCGGGTTCGAGATTAGGCGGTACACCAAAATTTCTTAACCTGAGTTGAGCGATTTTTCGCGAATCTTAATGCGAAAGAGATCGATGAAGATGGAGCAAAAAATCGCTCAATTCGGTATTAATCAGGGGAGAATCAAATGAACAATTGCCTATTATTCGGCTTTCATCTTTTCACGAAATTGAATTACAGAAACATTGCAGTTATCTTATCGTTAAGTTTATCAATTCTTTTCGGTTGTTCTCATACCGAAAAAGTGCTGGTCTCGCCTATAATAGATCTTAAAGCCTATCGAACCATTGGTGTCATCGATTTTTCCATCACCGCTGAAAGTGATTTAAGGGAATATGTCACCCAACACTATATCCAGGCCGTTCTATCGGCGCAACCGGGCGTGCGGCTTCTGGAACTGGGGACCAAGGAGCATGTTTTGGCAACTGTCAGCCGGAAGCAGCTTGATCTGGCAGCAATTAAATCCATAGGCGGCGCCTATCATGTCGACGCCTTAATTTTCGGTCATTTTAGCGCGTCTGAACCAAAGCCGAATGTTCGGCTGTCTTCGACATGGCGGTCCATGCACGCAGGCGCGATTATTGAGGCATCACTCATTTCAAAACTCTGGGAAACCGACAGTGGTGTCATCCTGTGGACAAACTCTACGTTAAGGAAAGAACCGGTGGCACGCTTAAAGGCGGATACAAGCGGCAACATCGAATTTAGCGCCTCGGATCCCAAAGAGACCTACGGGCACCTCGCCCAGAGCTTGTTTATGCAAATACCACCGATTTCAGACCTTATTATGTTTACCGCCAGGTTAAGTAAACCCGCGTAAACATCGATTTGAATGGGATAGCCATTGATATTTTTGAGTGCAAGGGTAAACAACATGGCAATATCGACAGGATTTATGGGATTATTTGGAGATTTTATCGAAGACGTTGCCGCCTTTGAAGAACATCAGCGTAGGTACAGAAATATACAGACTAACCCGGACAAGCCGGAATTGACGATTAAATATGACCCCTTGAAAAATTATTGGAAAAATGCGTTTATTTCAGCTTGATGCCGTTGTCCCGGGCTGCATCTTTAATATGGTCCACAAAGATTTGAGCAAAGGCGTCATTGGATCCCAGGCCTTCGAGTACGGGGATGACGTCAAAGCCTTGTTGGGTCAAAATAGTTTTCCACGAATCTTCCTCGTCGCTGGCCATATCATTTACGGCGTGGTCGCCGGCGACAATCATAAACGGTTTTAACACAATTTTTCCGGAGTCAAAATGGGACAGATAACGGGCAATATCCTCGATTCGCGGGAAACCTTCCACGGAGCCGACATAAGTCACCACATCCGGGTAGAGCTGCCGCATTTTTTTGGCGGTTTCCATGTAAATTCCGCTTGACCAGTGCTCGTTGCCATGGCCCATGTAGACCAGCATGGCATCATGCTTTCGGGCCAGTTCGACATCGCCGGCCAGCGTTTTTAAGGCTTTTTCCAGATCCTCATGATAATCATATGTATCGCCGTAACCTCCCAGAGCAGGCCTTCCCATGACCACTTTATCAAAGGGCATCCATTTTTTCTTGAGGGTTTTTATGGACGCAAATGCATTGACGTAGGAGCTTAAATCCAGCGCCTGCTCCATGAAAAAAATATGGCTGGGCTGCACGATGATGTTGCGGTAGCCTTCCTCTCTTAGATCTCCGATGGTGGCAATGATGTTTTTGACATAAAGGACCTCCTCGGGGATGCCCTGATCCAGCCATTTTTGCGCATTCGCCTGCCGTTTCTTCCAGACGGAACGAATGATGTTGGAGGTGAACGTCATCTTTACCGGAACAGCCGGAAACGCCTTTTTGATCTGCTCCTGGATATTGGTAATGGAGGCGACGGCCGACGGCACGGTGGTGCCGAAACTGGCCAGAACGATGGCGACGCTTCCGTTAGGTTTCAGTCCTTGATCACCGGCTTGAAGTGATGGTGTGTACCCACAGCCAATAATAATACCTGCAAAAGCAATCAATAGAATTTTTTTAATCATTTTAAACCTCCTTAATAAAGTATAAATAGAAAATAAAAAAGCCCTTCAAACTGAAATTAGTTTGAAGGGCTGCACCCAGTTTTCTTAACCCTTTTATTTTTTATTTAACCATTTTCTCTGTCAATTCGCAGAGATTTGGTCATGTTTCAAGGCAGGTCTTCTGGCTCCCCCGCCCTTTTCACAGCCTTCCCATTCCGATCCATCGGAACAGTGGCGTGTTACGGCGAAAAGGGTCCTCCTTATGTTACAATTCAGCAGGAGCGGGGTTACAGCGGCGGGACCACTCCCGATTCTCACGGGATTCCCTATTAAGCTTACGCACCTTAATGCTCTCGTTAATTAAAAAATATCTCTTTGTCAAGAGATTAAATTTAAGGCGCGAAATTATTACGGCAAGGTTGCCAGGGAAGTATTGAGCCCCAAACGCCATCACAGCATTTTCTCACCAGCCTGCAGAAATGTTTGTGAACCGCGAGAGTTGATCTTAATCAAATAATCCCTATGTTCAGATAAACTATTCAACGAGGTCTAACCATGATCATCAAACCCCTCATACGCCGCAATATCTGCATCAACGCACACCCGCTGGGGTGTGCCGCCCAGGTCAGAGCACAAATTAATTATGTCATGAATCGTGAAAAAATCGTCGGCTCTAAAAAGGTTCTGGTTATCGGTGCTTCCAACGGTTATGGCCTGGCAGCCAGAATTGTATCGGCCTTTGCATCCAATGCCGCAACCATCGGAGTCGGCTTCGAAAAGCCCGGAACGGCACGCCGAACCGGCACGGCCGGGTGGTATAACATCGAAGCATTCAGGCAAGAAGCTGAAAAGGCGGGATTGCCTGCCTGGAATGTCAATGGCGATGCGTTTTCAGAAGAAACGAAATCCAACATCATCGACATTATCAAGGAAAAGCTGGATACGATTGATTTTCTGGTATACAGCATCGCGGCCCCCAGACGGATCGATCCGGCGACCGGTGAAATATATTCTTCCGTCATCAAACCCATCGGAAAATCGTTCAGCGCAAGTTCATTGGATTTCCTCTCTGGCGTCATCAGTGAAGTTTCCGCCGAGCCGGCCACCGCTGAACAAATAGCCCATACCGTCAAAGTGATGGGCGGCGAAGATTGGATGCTCTGGATCGAGAAACTGCTGAATGAAAATCTTCTTGCCCGGGAATTCAAGACGATTGCATTTTCCTACATCGGCTCTGAACACACCCGTTCTTTGTACCGGGACGGGACCATAGGTGCCGCCAAGAAGGACCTGGAACAAAAAGCTAAGCATATCAACAATATGCTGACTGCCGTTGACGGCCAAGCCCTCATCAGTGTCAACAAAGCACTGATCACCCGCGCCAGTGCGGTCATACCGGCAGTCCCCCTGTATACCGCCTTGCTCTACCGAATCATGAAAGATAAGAACTTACACGAGGGCTGCATCCAGCAAATGTACCGGCTCTACCATGATTTTCTGTTTAGCGGGAATTCTCCCAGAGTGGATGCCAAAGGACGAATCCGCATCGATGACCGGGAGATGCGACCGGATGTCCAGCGTGAAGTTACCGCCCTCTGGAAAGAGATAGATCAGGAAAATATTGGGGAACTGGCAGACATCAAGGGATTGAGAGAAGAATTTCTACGGCACCACGGATTCGGGATGCCGGGGGTCGATTATTCACAGGATGTACGGCCGGATTTATTTTAAACCTAGGTTAAACGGTTCAGTTTAGGATAGAACAAAGGAGGTGCTTATCGATGAATTTTTTTTCTCATAGGATGAAAAGCCTGATCCTGGTGCTTTCGATTTTTCTTTTCATGGTGCCGGGATTGCCCCATGTCTTCGCTCAGAATGGTGTCATGATGCAGTATTTCCACTGGTACTATCCGGGTGGCGGCCTTCTCTGGAATGAAGTCGCCGGTCGCACAGATGAATTGGCGGCAGCGGGCATAACTGCACTTTGGTTGCCGCCTGCCTATAAAGGAGCCTCGCAGGATGATGTGGGATATGGGGTCTATGATCTCTATGATCTCGGAGAGTTTGACCAAAAAGGGACGATCCGCACCAAATATGGAACCAAAGACCAGTACCTGAATGCTGTTGCTGCAGCCCACCGTGCCGGAATACAAATTTATGCCGATGTTGTCTTCAATCATAAAATGGGGGCGGATTTCACGCAAAAGGTTAAGGTTGTTCGTGTCGCGGGCGATAACCGCAACTATGAATATGGTGGTGATATCTGGATCCAAGCGTGGACAGGATTCGATTTTCCCAAAAGGTCGAATAAATATTCATTATTTAAATGGCGGTGGTACCATTTTGACGGTACCGATTGGGCCGATGATTTGAGGGAAACGGGAAAAATCTTTAAATTCCGCGGGATTGGAAAGGCCTGGGATTGGGAAGTTGACACGGAAAGCCACAATTACGACTATCTGATGGGGGTGGATGTGGATTTCGCACATCCGGATGTGCGCGATGAACTGAAGCGCTGGGGCCAATGGGTTGTTGCCCATACCAATATTGATGGATTCCGCATCGATGCGGTCAAGCACATTGAGTATGATTTCTTGAAAGAATGGCTGGAGCATGTGCGCTCCGCTACGGGAAGAGAACTTTTTGCAGTGGGCGAATTTTGGAGTGGGGACATCGCAAAACTGCATAATTATATTGCCAAAACCGGGGGCCGAATGTCGCTGTTTGACGCGCCTTTGCACTATAATTTCCATGCAGCCTCAAAAGCCGGTGGCACCTACGATATGAGCAAATTGATGGACAAGACCCTAATGGGAGAGCAGCCGGTATTGGCCGTTACTCTGGTGGAAAACCATGATACCCAGCCTTGTCAGTCTCTGGAGTCACCTGTTGAGGATTGGTTTAAATCGTTGGCCTATGCTTTTATCCTGTTAAGAAATGAGGGGTATCCCAATATTTTCTATGCAGACTACTATGGGGCGCATTACAACTCCTCAGCCAATAAATGCAGCGAAGCACCCGGCGGTGAGGCGGCGGTCAATATGGTCTCACACAAGTTTCTCATCGATAAATTCCTTGAGGCACGTAAAAAATTCGCCCACGGACCGCAAAAAAACTACTTGAATCACTGGGATATCATAGGATGGACCCGCCTGGGCAACCTTGAGCATCCCGGCTCGATGGCCGTGATTCTGAGCGATGGTGAGGGGGGTGCGAAATGGATGGATACAGGCAAGCCGGATACATCCTATATCGATATGACCGGCCATCGTGACGAGCCGGTTTTAACCAACCAGGACGGATGGGGGGAATTTGCGGTAAGTAGCGGTTCAGTCTCTGTATGGGTCGAGCAATCAAGCCTCGCTGGTGAAGATCAAGAAGTGGATGTGGTGTTTACCTGTCACAATGGCAGGACCTTTTGGGGGCAAAATGTTTACGTGGTCGGAAGCCTCCCGGAACTGGGTGATTGGGATACAGATAAAGCCAGAATACTTGGTTCACAAAACTATCCGGCCTGGGAGAAGACCCTGTCGTACCTGCCCCCAGATACCTACATTGAGTGGAAGTGCATTAAAAGGGACGGCGCCGGCAATGTAGAGTGGCAGCCCGGTGACAACAATAAGTTCACAACGCCGGCCAGCGTGACGGGCTCTACATCCGGTTCATTTTAACCAATATCCGGGTTTCAAGGCGATTTACTTTTTTTTTGGACTGGATATTTCCGTAGTCATCCGGGTTCCATGTCTGATCCGATCTATCGCCGGATTTCGGTGGTTCATTTAATTTTCGGGGGGATTTGCCGTTTTTTCGGTAAATTACCTCCACCACCGACTTACCATTGATGAATTGCCGCTTTTTTTGCAATATCGAACTCCTTTTGTTGAAATCGCGTCCAAGATAGGTCTATAAGATATCGGCAGAAATTGGAAAATCTTTACTGAAAAGAAAAATTTAGCAGAGTCTCATACGAAGGGAAGTAAGTGTTGAACACTGAGACCTATAACTTGTTCAATCGCTTTTAGACACCTTAACTGCCCGAAGGGGCCACTTTTCCCGAGCGCAGTCTCGGAAAAAGCTTAGTACCTGTTTATTGAAATCACATCATGTTTGTGCATGATTTATGCCATAACCAGATTGAATATTCAATTCCGGCTTGTCCGGATTAGGGATTCTCTCCCGGCGTCCTCTTCCCGTGGCGATTGCAGCAGCGTTATCAGAACAAAGCCTATCACAGCCAGCAGGGCAAGTACCAGAAAAGCGATCCGGTAGCTTCCCGTAACATCGAAGGCGCGTCCGGCCATCAGCGGTCCGGCCGCACCGCCCAGCGTGCCGCTGGCCAGAACCATGCCGAACAGCACTCCGTGCGAGCCGGTGCCGAAAAATTCCGCAATCATTGGCGACATCACCGTAAAGAAGCCACCGTGGGCAAAGCCGTAGATCACGGCAAAGAGAAACAGCATCCACGCCTCACTGGCCACATGCAGCCAGAAAAGGCTACAGAGCAACAAGATGAAACAGATAACCAATGAGCGCTTTCCGCCTATTTTGTCGTTGGCCGTGCCGATCACAATTCGACCCAGCATGCTTACAAATCCGATCGTCGAAAGGACACCCACAGCGGTTGGCGGAGTTAATTCCAGGTCCATTGCGTGCGGGACGATATGCACAATAACGGTCAGCAGGCAAAAGAAGATGGCGAACTCTGCAATGCATATGATCCAAAACTGCCGGGTTCGGGCAGCCGCCCTCAGGGTCACACTCTCTTCCCGGGGCCTATTCCCGTTGTCGCACGATTCATTGCTGTCACCATCAGGAAACAGACCGATGCCCTGGGGATCTCGGCTCAGGACCTGGGCCACAACCACGAAAATCACCAGAACCACCGCACTAATAATAAGGTAGGAATTGCGCCAACCGTAGGCCGTGATGAGCAGCGTGGCAATCAGCGGCATCAGGAATTGGCCGGATCCCGTGCCGACCTTGACGATACCGGACATCATACCCCGGCGTTTTATGAACCAGCGTGCCACTGTTGACAGCGTAATAACATCATGCGTGCTGAAGCCGATACCCACCAGCACCCCGTATAGCAGGTAGAGCTGCCACAGCGCCTGCAACCGGGACATGAGCAGATATCCGATCCCCAGCAAAATGCCGGATGCCACGATGATAATCTTCGGTCCGATCCGGTCATTCATCTTGCCGGCAATGACCCCGCCCAGTCCCATCATCAAAAAGGCCAGTGATGCCGCACCCGATATCGCCGCCCGCGACCAGCCGAACTCGGCCTGGAAATCCTTGAAAAAGACTCCGTAAGTGAACATCGAACCAACACACACCGCCTGGATGATAAAACCGGCCGCTACAATGTTGTAGCCGTAAAAATATCTCGTCCTCACGCAACCTTCCTGTGAAAAAGTGTAAATATCTGAATCAAGAATATTGAAAAATACAATGTAGTAAAATCTACAGATTGGAAAGGATGTACCTAACCAAAAGAATAGAAAGTGTCAAACCTTGACTTATTAATTATGAACCATTTTTTCAGACCTTGTCATTTCGTTTACAATTGGGCCATATTATTTGGACAAAACCGGTGCACCTGTATTCGACCAAGATACTATATGCTTGATACTGGATTAAGGAGGTATTCTGTCATTTTTATCAATATGTCACCGTTTGTCGTCGCGCTTGGTGCACAACTCTTTATTCCCGGTGAACAGTTGCGGATGAATCAAGTCGTTGGTTTATGCTGCGCGTTTTCCGGCATCGTCGTCGCGTTCAGCGAATGGGCAAGTTTCGCCTCATATCGAATACTGACCGGTGACGGAATGCTGGCGGCGGCGGTGTTCTGAGGGGCCACAACGGTTCTGATCAAGGCCGGCCCTCTCTCCACGATAAGGCCGGGCAGGACCCTGCTCTATCAGCTTACGATCTCAGCGGTGGTCCTGCCGCTGGTGGCCCTGGTAAAGGGTGAACCCGGCATCGTCCGGATGACCCGTGATCGCGGCCAGCCTAGCCTATCAGACTGTCTGGGTCGCATTCATCACCTTCCTGGCCTGGTTTTGGCTCGTGCGCAACTATCCTGCTTCGCGTCTTGTATCGTTCAGCTTTCTCGCGCCAATTTTCGGTGTAATCGCAGGTGGTGTATTTCTGAACGAACCGATTACAAATATTGCGGGCTTTCAAGGCATCCGTGGCAGCGATATTGAATCATCCACCCACCATTTATCGATTTGGGGTGGGCTGAATCCAATCAATTTGTCCAGCAGGCCCTCAGGATTATCATCCATTAAAACCATGTCTCTGAATCCCTGTACCAGAAAACCTTCCGACACCATATGATCGATAAATTCACATAGACGATCGAAGTACCCCTCGACATTCAATAATCCGAGGGGTTTTTCATGGATCCCGAGCTGCGTCCAGGTCAGCATTTCTATAGTTTCTTCAAGAGTTCCAAACCCGCCGGGCATCGAGATAAATCCGTCTGCCAGCTTAGCCATCAAAGCTTTGCGTTCATGCATGGAGTTGACAATCCGCAGATCCTGAAGATGGGTAAAAGCAACTTCCTTTTCGACCAGAACCTGCGGGATGATACCGATAACATTCCCGTTTCTGCGAATCATGGAGTTGGCGATTTCTCCCATCAGCCCGACGTTGCTTCCGCCATAGATAAGCGTGATATCCCATTCCGTCAGTGTTTCCCCCAATTTGCGGGCAGAGTTTACATATTTAGAATTATTTCCGGCGCTGGAGCCGCAGAAGACGCAAATTCTTTTCAACTTGCTTTCCTTTCGAGTCCCACTAAATATAGAAAAACAGAACAAATCCCGCTGCAGCAATCGTTCCGCCTTGTATGTTAAAAACAGTTGATCCTGTCAGATACAAAACTTCTAAAACGGGGCCTTATCTTTATGTGAGGATTTTTTTAACCCTCCCCACCTGCCCATCGGTCAGCCGTACCTTGATGCCATGCGGATGACTGGCCGATTTGGTCAGGATATCTTTGACAACGCCGCGGGTCAGTCTCCCGGTGCGCTGGTCCTTTTTCAGCACGAGGTCGACTTCAACTCCGGATCTAATATCTCTCCGGGTTTTTCCATCCACTGGATACACTCCTCAGTTTTTCAGATAACTAATTCCAAAATCCTGCAACAAAAATCTCATCATTCTAATGGATTAACAGAGCACAGTTGTGAAAATTAATATCTGAAAAACTATATCAACTCAAGGCTTCCACAAAACGTTTCAGTGCATCTTCTTCACTCAATGCTTCTATGAGACGGTCCAGTTCCGTTCCGCTATTGTAAGGCGCAATGCCGACCCGCACCAGTCCGCCCCGATCCAAAAGCCCCAGCTTTTCAACCAGGCGGATGGCATAGAAATGACCACCCCAGACAAACAGCCCTCTGTTTGCCAGATATTTAGCGACCTGATCCGCGGTGTATCCCTCGTAAGTAAAAGAAACGGTGGAGGTGCGCGGATGTCCCGGGGCCGGACCATAAAGAGTTGCTTGGGAAATATCGGATGTGATGGCCTCGATTAAATACTCGGTCAGTGCCATTTCGTAGTTTTCAAAAGCCCGCAACCCGGCTATGATCTGATTCCTCCGGTTTCCTTTCAAATCCCCGGTTGGCCCATCAAATGCATTTCCAAATTTCAGGCCGATGTCCGCAATAAATTCCACCGCCGCGGAGGCACCGGCAATCCCCTCGTGGCAGAGGGTGCCGGTTTCGATCATAAGCGGTGGAGACTGGTGCTGGGTTCGAAGATTTAAGGGGGCCAGCCGGCTCAGCACCTCTTTTTTAGCATACATCACGCCGATATGGGGCCCGAAAAATTTATAGGCGGAACACAAGAGAAAATCGGCATCCAGTTTCTTTACATCGAGGGGTCCGTGGGCCGCGTAATGAACGGCATCCACCACCGCAATTGCACCGACCGCATGAGACATCTGAATTATTTTTTGAACATTGCTGATGGTCCCCACCCCATTGCTGGCATAATTTACTGCCACTACCTTCGGCTTTCTTAAGAGCTTGTTCCGGAGATCTTCCATATCGAGGGTACAGGTGTCGATATCCAGGGCAACATCCGCCACGTCAATACCCCGATCCTGTAACTGCAGCCAGGGCCCCCGGTTGGCTTCGTGGTCCAATTCTGTGATCAACACTGTGTCGCCGGGCGTCAACTGCCGCACCAGGGCTTGAGCCAGAGCGAAATTCAGCGTGGTCATGTTGGCACCGAAGACGACCTCATCCCAACTGCAATTGAAAAAGTCGGCAAAGATGCCCCGGGCATCTTGAATCATGGCGGATGTGTTTTGCGCTGTTTCAAACTGTTGCCCCACATTGGCGTTCATGTCGACAAGATAATGTTTTACGGCCGCAATCACGGATTCCGGCACCTGATAGCCGCCGGGGCCGTCAAGATAGGCGACCGGGTAACCGTTGATTTCTCTTTTTAAAGCCGGAAACTGTTTTCTCACGTATTCGGACAACTGATTATTCATTTCTAAATCCTTTTTTGTTTCTAAAAATCGATTGAATCTGGTTCGGATTCTTGCCTTCGCAATATTTCCCGGACGATTTTGCCTTTATCTGAACCTGGTCCGTATTTTTCACTTAATTCGTATAATGCATCAAAACCGTCCGGATCAGTATCGTAATAAAATTGTAAGGCCAATTGTTTAAAATTTTTCATAATCGTCTTTGATCATATCTCCCTTTATTTTTTAGTTTGATCGGGAATGTTGAGAAATGAAATAGTTGGATATCGTTTTCTATAAAAATGTCCCTTATGCCTGCGAAATAGAAAATCCAGACAGTATGGGTTCACTTTATCCGGAATTAAATAAGCAACCCGGATAGATTCATCTCCGTATTCCTGGACAAGCTTGTTTACGAATCCTGGGCTGATAGCATCAGATTCCAAGAAACCGCGTATGGCATCGAGTTCATCATCATTCAGATTGATTCCTTTCTTTTTAAATCCGCTGACAATATCAAAAAAATCCTGAATGATTTCCTGGCCTTCATCCGGGTTAAAATAAATGCAAACACCGTTATTGCACTCGATGAAGTCCGGTGGGAAAGATTTTGTGAAATCCGGAATTTCAGGTTTATGGTGTTCGGTTGGATTTTTGCAGGCAGTTTTAAGTTTAGATTCATTGTGGAAACAGTATTGATTTCGCATATCAACCGCCATTGAACGGCCGTCCGGATAAACGACCATATCTTTGCCGTGATAGTCCATAAAAATCCTGTACTGTTCTGTTACAGATTCTCTTGCTTTCTCAGCTAAATCCTTGCAATAGCGGTATACTATTGTTTGTGGTGAGCTAAAAAAGGCATTCTTTAATTTGGGGAGGTCTTCGTCAGATACACTACCGTATCTCTTCTGTTCGCCTGACCAGTACCATTCTCCATTCCAGGGGACCAGTCCCCCGAAATAGAGGTGATTCTTACCAAATTGGCTGCTAAAGTCTCCTGCTCGTACAGTATATGGCTTATCATTTATAATATTAAGGACTGTGACAACCGGATCATTGATCGACAGGACTTTATAAAATGCTGTATGCCTTTCGTACCAGCCTCGGAGATCTTTGCGCTGGTTTTCAGTGATTTCCAGTATCAATGCCAGTATATCGATCACGCCAAGCCCGGACCATGAGGTTGTTTCCTGACAGATAAAATCGTCTATTACAGCAGTTTCTGGCTTTCCGCCATGTAGCTGGATGTAATCCTGATAACATTTCCGGAACAGATACGAATGTTTGCCAAGCCAGATCAGTTTCTTTTTTATATCCCAGCCAAATTCATTCGGCTGATTAAAAAAAGTTTTAATACCTGAACCCAATGGCAGGTTTTTAAACCTATCCGAAAGAAAATCTGAAACTATCTCTGACAACCGGATCAAGTCCTGGTGATTCGGCGAAAGAATAAGCTCAGGGTCAAACAGTTGATACTGGTTCCATAAAAGAAATTGTACGCGGTGTTTATTTATCGAGGGCTGCCCTGCCGCCTCTACAGCAGAGCCAGGAATCAATGGAAGCTTTGTTCCAAAGAATTCAAGATTCTTTTGTTCAAGACTATCCCAGATACCGATGTCGTTATGAACATCTTCAGCAAATTCAACCAGGGTTTGAGATAGATCCCTTATTTTATCCCCAGAAAGGCGAAGCGTATCATAATGGAAATCTTTTTGTGTTTTTCTCTGCAGGTTTGCAAGGTCCTGGATGATCTTTGAAAGATATTTGTCACCCTTCCCCCGATATGCTTCGGGTCTTGCCAGGCGAAAATTCGCGGATAAAATGTTTTTCATGATTAATCCATGTGATTGAAATTTGTGTACGATTCATTCTATTAAAAATACCAGCCGCAACCGTGATCAATTTATAAAATATTCTCAATGTACTGTATTTGGGCGATATTTGGTTTTCTGGCACTCACAAATATTATAAGGTTATTGAGTTAAATTTTTTTTACAAAAGCGTAAACCTATTTTCAGGGATTACCTAGGTCGGAAAGGAAAAGATCGCTCTTCCTACTACAGATTTAGTCTGCCCGTTTTCCAGAGTGAAACCACGCTGTAGGTTCTTGCCCAAAAGTTGGCTTTTTCTTCTGCGGGGTACTTAAAAAAATCCTGTGTCCAATTAAATGAGGGATTTTGATAGATATCCCGAAGAACGTTTGCAATGTGTTTGGGTTTCCAATGAGCGTGGATGAGAAAATCGTAAACCAGCCCTATCATATTTTTAGGTTGAAGCGCAGAGGGATTTGGAAAGTAAAGGATATTTTTTGTCCAGTCTGGAATGTTTCCCTCCTTTTTGGCGTACTCCAGAGCAACCCCCCTGGGAATATCTTCCTGGCGGTCAAAATCCTGGTGAAAAAGATAAAGGTCTGATGATTTATATTCATGAATAAAATCGATCAATGTTTCATTGGAACAGGGAATGAAGCCGGAAAATTTCTGTGCGTGATTCGCTGCTTTTTCAAGGTCCCACATACAGTCCAGAATAAAATTAATATTCGTTTCTTCATTTGCCGTATTTCCATCAAAGTAAGTCCCGATCACATCTGCCAATGGAGGTTGATGGTATTTACCGTATTTTTCTTGATTTTTTTTATGCAGGCTGAAAGGGCTTCGAATGGAGCGCATAAAAGGAGATCCTTCACTCCAGGAATTGTCAAAGTTCAGACAGCGATCATGAACATCGGAGATGGTAACCGGAAACAGACCCATTGACTCGTTTTCCTTAAAAGCTTCCATGGTAAGAAGGGCAATATATTCGGCAATCTTACCGAGGCCACTGAACACACGAGCCGCATCAAGCGAAATTCCATACCAGCGCCGGATGTCATTGGGATCGATGTAATTACATGCCTTAATGAGATCATTTTCCAGATACCCGATTTTCTGCAATTCTTCGCTCGCACTATATCCTAAAAGATTTTGAAATAAGATATGTGCACCCGAAGGTGTGTAATCCAGGATATATGGCATACCCCTTGAACGGAAGAGGGTCTCAAGAAAATGAACAACAGGCACTGTCTGATCGAAGAATTTCTTCTGGGCGGCTGGGTCCTCATACAGCTTGTGGTTTTCGCCTGCCAGGAAGATCTCGAAATCAATCGGCATTAGCACTGATTGGGATCTCTCTCCGACAATAGGGATATGAACCTGAAAACCTCTTTGAAGTGTAAGGTTTTCAAGCTGATGAATCGGTTCTGTTGCTGCTGGAAAAGCAGGGTCATACCCCTCCGCAGCAAGTTCATGGCCCGCCGCAATAACATAATGGCTAAATTGATAGCAATTTTTTAACCGATCAATCACACGGTGATAATATTCTTGAGCATTCATGATTTCATGCCCCTAACCTTAAATACAGATATCGTTTATTGGGTGATTAGTTGATTGGTTAAGTGGTTATAAATATGGATTTATCCCACATTTGCAAAATAATTGGACACTGTCACTTAGGTTTCAGGTGTCGGGTGTCAGGTGTCAGTAGTAAAAAAGTGAGATCCGGCCTGAAACCTGACACCCGACACCCCTGGCCCAGACCTAGCTTTGTACGGATCTGGAAGATAAAACATTATTGGGATCTCCTACAGTGAACAGTAAAATTACGTCATATCGCACCAGGGCGGGCTGAAACCTATTCTCCGAAAAGGCTTCACTACGCCCGAAAATGTCCAAAAAAATGAGCTATTTTCCTAGTAAATTAGGAGGTTTGGAATAGAGACGATGCCGTATTTACATTCCCCCGGCCGTCAATATCTGGAAAAAATCTGCAAATAACAGTTCCTCTAATTTGCAGAATGCCATATCTTTGTTTTGAATTTGTCTTTTGGTCATTGGATATTATTTGTTATTTGCGATTTGTTATTTGTTTTTTCCGACTTGCCCGGCTCAGGATCAGGTATCGGAACTCTTTGACTTTCTGTATGTCGTGATCATGCGGTAGGCAAAACCGATAATAAGGGTGCCGCTGATGAGGATCATAAAATTCGAGGCAAAAAATGTCATCAAAAACGAGAAAGGATCTTTAAGTTCGTAGGCCGAAATTAACACCTGAATTCCAAAATATAAAAAAAAGGCGCTGACTGAAATTAAAATGATTTGCCGTATCCACCAGAATAAGTTTGACATGAAAGCCTCTCAGCGTTCCTGTCTTTTTGAAAAAAGTTTAAACTTCATATTCCTATTTTTTGTGCCTTCGTGTTTTAGCGTAAGGTTTCGGCTGTCACGCCTCCGGCCTGTAGGCCTACGGGCTGGAAGGTGCCCAGGATCTGCTATTGCGTCTACTTTTCCTGAAACCTTGTATGAATTCATTTTTTTTAGACAGGATTTACAGGATTATCAGGATTTTTTTGGTTTAGCATATTTATCCCGTCCATCCTGTTGATCCTGTCAGAAATAAGTTTTCTTTTTCGATTAGACCGGCCGTTTTTTGGCCGGCGGCGGGGCTAACACCCGAAACCAAATTCGTGGAACAAAACCGGTATAAAAAGTTAAATCTATGTGCATCAAGCTACAGGTGAATTTCCCAGCCTAGCCTATCAGCACCAGACTCAACCACGGCAGATAAGTGATGATGGCCAGCGCAAGCAGCAAAATCGCGATGAACGGCAATGATGCAACGTAAAGCTGCAACACCGGTTTATCAAAACGCATGCTCGCGATAAACAGATTGATGCCCAGTGGTGGAATGGAAGCACCGATTTCCAGGTTGGCAAGAAAGATAATACCGAGATGAATCGGATCGATTCCGTAGGCCGCGGCAAGGGGTGTGAAAAGGGGGACTACCACTACCAGGGCGGAAAATATTCCCATGGTACATCCGACAGCCAAAAGAAAAATATTGAGAACCACCAGGAAAAGGATGGGATTTTCGATGTGGGTCTTGAAAAAAGCCAGCAGTTGCATGGGGATTTCCGCATCGATCAGATAATTGGTCAGACCCATGGCGGCGCCCAGTATGATCAGTATTACACCGACCAGAACCATGCTTTTCTTCATGATTTCAGGCAGCTGTCTCAATCGAATATCCCGGTAGATAACCACCTCCGCCAAAAGCACATAAACCGCCGTGATGGCGGCGGCTTCACTGACGGCAAAGTAGCCGCTGTAAATACCGCCCAAAACGACAACCGGCAACGGAAGTTCCCACAGGCTTTCTCTTATGGAAATGCCCACTTCATTGAATTTAAATTTTGTTTTCGGGACATCGGTACGAACTGATCGGTACATACTGAACGCTGAGAGCAGCACAACCAGCAATATTCCGGGCAAAATACCAGCGATAAAGAGGTGATCTATTCTGACCTTGGCGACGATGGCGTAAATGATCAGAGGCAGGCTCGGGGGAAAGAGAAGGCCCAGGGTACCCGAGGTGGTCAGCAAGCCCATGGAAAAATTTTCCGAATACTGCCCCCGCATCATAGCCGGCATCAGGATTCCCCCCAGCGCGATGATGGTCAGTCCGGTAGCACCTGTCAGAGCGGTAAAAACGGCACAGGTCACCAGGGCGATGACAGACAGACCCCCGGGCAGCCAGCCCAAAAGTGCATTTGACAGTCGGATGAGTCGCTTTGGTGCCCCGCTTTCCGAGAGCAGATACCCTGCAAACGTAAAAAGCGGTATGGCCACCAGCACCGGGGTGGTGGCCATGCGATGCATTTCGATGATGATGGCGGATATGTCAATCTGACTAGAGAAAAACAGGTAAAGGGTCAACCCGGTTATGACCACAAAAATGGGGATTCCGATCAGCAAGAGGGCGACAGCAAGGATGACGATCAGCAGAAGGGTCATTTCTCTTCTTTGAATTCCTGTTTGAAATCATGCCTTCGAATTTTTGCAAATTCACTTAAAAATCGAACTGAAAACCTCAGGGTCATTAAGCCAAACGTCACAGGGATAATGATTTCAGGTACCCAAACAGGGAGTTTGAAAAAAGCGGTGCCACCCATCTGAGCTTCAAAATGAATGAATTTAATGGCGGCCAATGTCAAAAGGCCACAAACAGCAGTAGAAAAAAAGTGAGAAATAAGGCGAATGTAGTTGCTTCCCGCTCCGGTGAGCCAGCGTGAGACGACATCGATATTGAGGTGTTTGCCTTCTCTGGTGGCAATGGCAGCACCGATAAAGCCCACCCAGACCACCAGATACCTGACCAGCGAATCGCCCCAAGAGATTCCGGTATTGAAAAAATTTCTGAGTACAATTTGGGAAAAAGCCATCAGGATCATCATTGTCAACAGAATCGTTATAAGGACCTGTTCCACTCGACTGATCTTTTCATCTAATCGATCCCACATGGGTTGCCTAACCCGGATAAACCGGAAGAATGAGCTAAAATGATCTAAAATTTGAAATGACTAAAATTGTGGTATCGCTTTGCTACGTCTATTTAAATGCACAAAATTCGTTTTCTATTGTCAATTTTTAGACTTTCGAAAAGCCTTTAAATGTGCGATCACTTCATCCCTTACTTTTTGGGAGAAGCTTTCTCCTGTCTGATGCTCCATGGCATCGGCGGCTACCTGTTTGAATTCCCTGATCTGATCCTTGGATGGTTCGACGAGCTTGACGCCGTGCTTTTTCATTACCTTTATCGCTTCTTGATTCTCTTTGCGGATTACGAGTTTTAACTCCGCCATATATTGGGGAAATAACTCCAAAAGCGTTTGCTGCTCGGCCGGGGAGAGCTTTTTGAACACATTTTCTTTTACGACGACACCGACGATCAAATACATTAGCGGCAGATCGGTCATATATTTTATCTTGGTGAACCACTGAAGGGAAATAGCGCCGGATGGCGGCGCATATACCACATCCACCAGTCCGGTTTGAAGACCCACCAGGACATCGGGCAGTGAAAGGGGAATCGCCGATATCCTGGCCGCATCGAAGATTGCTTTGGCCATGGGCGCGTCCTCCCAGGTCCAGACCTTTGCTTTTCTCAAATCATCTATTGAGGCCATCGGGGCGGTTGACATCAAACGAATAAAACCACCTTCGGACCATCCCAGCAATATGTATCCTTTGTCTGCAAAACCCTTTCTGAAAAAGGCGTCCATTTTATCTACGACGTAATCTACCTCATCGTAACTCTCAAAAAGAAAGGGAATTTGAAACACATCCATCTCACTGAATATGCCCGACAGGCCGGCGGAGGTCAAAACGGCCCCTTGAATTTGTCCGACGTGCATCTTACGACGCATATCTTTTTCATCTCCCAGGACTCCGCCGGGGTAGATTTTGAACCGAACACCATTGTTTGTCTTTTTCTTTACCGCTGCATTCAAATCATCGAAAGTCCGTATCCAGGCACTTCCTTCCGGCGCCAACGTGGCAATTTTTATCGTGACAGCTTTTGCGACAGCGCTGTGGGGCGCCACAAGAAAGAATACTATCAGAAAACTCACTCCAATCGCTTTGATCAAATTCGGGCTGCTCATCTGCGTTTCTCCTGAGTTCAGCTATCGTTTATTGGGTGATTAGTTGATTGGTTAAGTGGTTATAAATATGGATTTATCCCACATTTTCAAAATAATTGGACACTGTCACTTAGGTGTCAGGTGTCGGGTGTCAGGTGTCAGTAGTAAAAAAGTGAGAGCCGGCCTGACACCTGACACCTGAAACCTATTCTCCGAAAAGGCTTCACTACACCCGAAAATGTCCCAAAAAAACGAGCTATTTTCATAGTAAATTAGGAGGTCTGGAGTTTAGAAATATTCATCTACCTGGTTTAGCATCTCTTTCGCCTTGGTGTGCGCCACGGTATTGAGCAACGTCAATTCCGGGGGAATATCCGCAGGGATTTTCCGGACTTTTTCCAGGATTGAGATGAAAAGCTCCCTGTCAAGGGCTTTTTTAGCGTAATAGTCGGCATAATAGATCCGGGCCATTAAAAATTTGCCATCGCCCAGTTCAATTGCTTTTAAGAAATGATCCCGGGCCCGGTTTAAATCCCCTCCGGCAACCCTGGGCTTGGACGCATCCAACACGCCCATAAAAATATGGGCTCCCCCGTAATAGAAGGCTTCGTCCAGTTCCAAAACCCTTTTCATCAACAATTCCACCCGGGGAAGCTCCGCCATGGCCTCGATGGAACCCTGGTTCAGGCTGATCCAGCTTCCCCAGCAGGAAGCCGCCCAGAATATGTAAGGAACATCTTTTTTTCCGAGATCGTACAGCCTGCTCTCAAAATCATCAAAGGGTCTGGTTGCCGGATTTTTGAAACCATTTTGCTCCAGTGCTCTTAAGGCATAATCTTTGGCCCTGGCATACAGAGCGGCGGCATATTCTTTATCTGTATCCTGGATAAAGGCCGACGCGTAAGACGCATAGAGCTGGGCGGCGCTGATGAGCAGACGTTTATTGTCGGGCAGGGCCTCGACCATGCCGTCGATCAACATCAGATAGGACGGCATGCCTTGGCGGATCAGCATCAGGTCGGATTGTTTGCTGGAAGCTTTTGCGACGTCTTCAAGCAGTGATGCCGTGGCCGCCACCGTCATGGTTTTGTTGGTAGCACAGGCGGTGAGCAGTGCGATGAGCAGAAAAAACAATGAGATCCGTATCTTTTCTTCCAGATTCATACAAATTCAGGTCTGGTCCAGGGGTTTCAGCAATTAAAAAATTTCAAATAACAAATTTCAAACAAATCACAATGACTAAAATCCAAAATTCCAAACAATTGACGTTTGATCTTATTTGAGACTTGGATATTGTAATTTGTTATTTCTCTCCGAGCCGTAGGTTCGAATCTACGAGCCGGAGGCCGTTTTATTCCGGTTAAACAATTGCAGTTAAAGTTTTGGATTTGACAACTGCCCCGTAGGTACCATTTTTTCCAACTGCGATTATGTTGGCACGGCTATCGACCTTTTATCCAGCTTAGAGCCTCATCCTCGCTCAGGAAGATACGAATATTAAATTTAACGGGACCGATCAATTCCAAGTTTAACTTCAAGAAAGCTTCCAGTCTTTTATTAGGAACCACGACGGCCCAATTACGCCCCTTTCGTTGTTGTGCATACCCGTCCAATACGCGTCGAATGGTTTCGATTTTCTCATTTGGAATTCCGGCAATGATTGTGTTTTCTTCGAGAACTATGATTGAGTTATAATTCGGATCAAAGTCAGGATCATTCAGGACCTTTTGAATATGATCAATCATTATAACGAGGGTGGGAGTACCCGAGACTCGTGTAAATATAATTCCCTGTAATTTTTCTATTTTGTGGCTGAACATGGCACATTACTTGAGTAAAGGGATCTGCCTATCCTTATATTACTGTCGAGTTGCCAAAACTAATTTTTTCTACTTCTGTTTACGATATCGCACATAAATGGAAAGATCAATAAAATATCCCCAATAAATTCAATTAGTTGATTAATCCCATTTAGCCGCTGAGTTTGCCATGTTGGATAAAACTTTTAAACTTAATTATTTTGCTTCAGAAAAAAAATTCTCCGGAAATCCAAAAGGAGCCGCAATGTCCATTATGTCCAATGATGATCCAAAGCTTTTCGATCCCGCTGCCATTGATATGGAAACGTCTGCTTTCAACAAAAAAATAGAAAAAGTTATCTGCGATTTCATCGGGCAGTCTCCGGAAAATAGCCTTCAGAACGGGTCTAATGAGCAAGCGTTTGAAAATCCTCTCGTGGGTTATGCAAACGGCGACGACCCCATATTTGAATCTTATAAACAGCATGTCGCTGCCTATCATTGGACGCCGCTGGAGATATTCAATCAGACGTTTCCCGGAGTCAGTGTGGAGCCTGAAGAGCTTTCTGTTATCAGCTGGATCCTGCCCCAGACCAGGGCCACCAAAACCGACAATCGCAAACAATCCACTTTCCCAGCCGAACGTTGGGCCAGGGCACGCATTTACGGTGAAGAAGTCAATGTCAAGCTCCGAAAGCGAGTCGTCGACGTTTTGCAAAAAGAGGGCTATGCAGCCGTCGCGCCGATGCTGTCGCCCTTATGGAAACGGAAAAAATCGGATCAATATGTTTTTGCATCGACCTGGTCCGAACGGCATGCCGCTTACGCGGCGGGTCTTGGAACATTCGGATTATGCGATGGACTGATTACCCCACGGGGGAAAGCCATGCGAACGGGTTCGGTTGTGGCCCGCATTAAAATTCCGGCGGCTCCCAGACCGTATGATCATCACCAGGCATATTGTCTTTACTTTTCACAAGGGATTTGTGGCGAGTGTATCCCGCGTTGTCCGGTTGGAGCTCTTTCAGAGAAGGGACACGATAAGATCAAATGCCTTAACCATCTCAGGCCGGCTACTGCGGACTATGTAAAAGCAAATTATGGGTTTGACGGATACGGGTGCGGTTTGTGCCAGACGGGAGTTCCCTGTGAATCTAAAATCCCCACTAAACATGATGTGATTTGAATAAAGAAGGTACTAAGATTTTTCCGAGACTACGCTCGGAAAAAGTGGCCCCTGCGGGGCAGCATGCACGCTGATTTTAGGTTTCAGGTGTCAGGTTTCGGGTGTCAGGGAGTTGAGGTACTAAATCCTGAAACCTGGACACTGACACCTGACACCTTCAGTTTCTTACAACATGTTGTCAGAAAAAACCCGCTAAGGGATTAAAAGAACCCTGCGTTATGACCGGGAGGTAACCGTGTCCATCGAAGTAATTATAAAAAGAAAAGTCAAGCAAGGCCCCCAGGCCAGAAAACTGGTCCCGCTTATTTTACAGCTCAGAGCGCTTGCCACCTACCAGCCGGGCTACATTTCAGGCAGAACCTTATACAATGTAGAAAATCCGGAGGATTGCCTGGTGGTCAGTGAATGGCAGTCGTTGGAACAATGGTACAGTTGGATGAAAAGCGAGAAAAGAGCAGAGATCCAGAGCAAAATTGATGAATTGACCGGAGAGCAGACCAAACACAACATTTATGCACCTATGGTTGAAATGGGAGGGGCTTCAAACTTGTCTTAAGGGTAAATTTTTCATATTGGAATAGGGGTACAATGGCTATATCAACGACAGGCATAGCTCGAAGAGAATTTATTCTAACATCGAAAACCTGGTCCTCTGGGCCAGGTCAGAGACAATGGGCTCTGCCTCGAAACAAATACAAAGTGTGGAGTGAACTAAAGTTATAAGTGATCTAAAGTTGATGTATCGCTTCGCTCTGTCGTTTATAAAAAAAGATAGAATTCCTTAACTTTAGGCACTTTAGCTCACTTTAGTTCATTTTAGGCACTTATATGTAATAAAACAAACACTCCCTTTCAGGGAGGAATCAGTGCCGGGCCCTCTGGACCCGGGTATCTACTAAGTATTCCAGCGCTGTTGGCGGAACTTTATTATTTGGCATTCAAGGAGGTTTAGCTATGGATAATTCTAAGAGTAGCAAGGTCGCAATTGTTAACACAGAGGATCGAAAATCCGGTGTCGCTTCATCCATTCGGGCCTTGGATATCAATCCGGTTAAGAATAAGAATGTGCTGATCAAACCCAATTTCAACACGGCAGATCAAACTCCGGGCTCCACCCACAACGACACCCTGGTGGCCCTGGTGGAAGAGGTCTGGAAGATGGGCGCCAAAACGGTGAGCCTCGGAGAACGCAGCTATCCGCTCACCCGCGAGGTCATAGAGCAAAAAGGGGTCATGCCGCTAATGGAAAAGCTGGATGTCAACATCGTCGATTTCGACGATCTGGCGCAAAAGGACTGGGTCAAGGTTGACGCCGAGGATTCCCACTGGCTAGACGGATTCCGGGTAGCCCGGCCGATTCTTGAAAGTGAGTGCCTGGTTTCCACCTGCTGTCTGAAAACCCACCAGTTCGGCGGAGTTTTTACTATGTCGCTGAAAAATCATGTGGGGGTGGTTCCCACGACCCGTCACGGCTATGATTATATGCGCGAACTTCACTCATCTCCCCACCAGCGCAAGTTGATTGCCGAAATAAACGCCCCCTTTAAGCCGGATCTCATCGTATTAGACGGTATCGACGCTTTTGTAGACGGCGGTCCGGCCAATGGTAAACGTGCCAAGGCGAATGCTTTTATTGCCTCCACAGATCGGGTAGCCATTGATGCCGTCGGCGTGGCGATTTTAAAATCACTGGGAAGCAACGATCAGATCATGAATACGAAGATTTTCGAGCAGGAACAGATTGCCAGGGCCGCAGAATTAGGGTTGGGTGCATCATCTCCTTCCGATATTGAGCTGATACCCGTTGATGACACGAGCCGAGAATACGGGGATAGGCTAACAGCCATTTTGAATCAGGGCTGAATCGGATTTTGGCATGTTAGGGGGCTTCGCCCCAATTGGCCTCCGGCCCGTAGGGTAGCGTTTACACCCCGGAGGCCACCATCCCATCATTCCATTTCCGGGGTAAATCCGGAAACTCCCAAAAACATATATATTTTCAGCAGATTATGGAGATTCTGAGACGTCAATTATACTTCTACAGGGGGTCCCATGGAACTTCAAGAAGCGATTCGAGGACGACGCAGCATACGGCATTTTTTACCGAAACCGGTATCCGAAAAAATGATTGGGGACCTCATCACCGACACCCTGTGGGCGCCTTCCTGGGGCAACACCCAACCCTGGGAGATCGTGGCAGTCACCGGGGAGCCTCTTGGGAAATTTAAAAAGCAAAACCGTGAAGCACTTCTGGCCGGTAAAGTTTCAAATACGGATATTTCCATGCCCGAAGTATGGCCGGATGCATACAAAATGAGATACAGGGAGCTGGGCAAAAGCGTGCTCGGGTCCCTCGCCATTGCCCGGGATGATAAAGAAGCGCGTCTTCAGCACTTTGCCCGCATGTTCGGCCTGTTCGACGCCCCCGCTATCATTCTTGTGACCATCGACAAAGAACTGCTGGTGGAATATGCCATGCTCGATGTCGGTATTTTCCTGCATGGATTTTGTCTGCTGGCTCACGACAGGGGCCTGGGAACTTGCATAATGGCTGCGATTGTCAATTATCCTGAAATCGTGCGCGAGTTGTTTTCTGTCCCGGAAAACAAGCGGCTTGTAATGGGTGCAGCCCTTGGGTGGCCGGATCCGGATGCGCCGGTAAATTGTTTTGAAAGAAGACGGGGTACACTTGAGCAATTCGTTCGATGGGTTAAATAGACACCAATTGAGTAAGGGAGTTTAAAATGAGCATTACAGTCCGCACCATCCCCCTAGGTGTAGCCAACACATTCATTTTAAAGGATCAGGGCACTGTGCTGGTTGATTGCGGTCCTCCTAACAAGGTCAATGCTTTCATCAAACAGTTGCAGGCGGTGGGGATAAAACCGCAGGACATTCAACTGATCATTATAACCCACGGTCACTGGGACCATATCGGATCGGCGGCGGGTATCAAGGAAATCACCGGTGCCAAGATCGCCATGCATGACAGAGATAAAGACTGGCTTGAAAAGTTATTTCAATCACCACCGCAAGGCGTGGGGGCCTGGGGAAGTTTCCTGGCAAAAACGATGGCCCCCCTGGTGACGCCTTTTATCCATATTCGGCCCACTGAAGTGGACATCGTTCTCAATGACGAAAAGTTTTCACTGGATGACTACGGTATCGCGGGCAAAATTGTCTATACCCCCGGCCATACATCCGGATCGATCAGCATACTGTTGGATTCCGGCGAGGCGATAGTCGGCGACATGGCCATGAACAGTTTGCCCATGCGTCTTTCGCCCGGCCTGCCCATTTTTGCCGAAAATCTGCCGCAATTGATTGAAAGCTGGCGGAAGCTGCTTGAAGAGGACGTTGAATCAATATACCCTTCCCATGGCGGACCATTCTCACCGGACATCATACGCAAAGCTATATTTTGAAGGCCTTTTAATTCTACTGAGACTTTTGACGAAGTCTTTTGATTCGCTCCATGGCAAAGGCATATTCAATCATATCGTCCATGTAGGAGCCCAATGCCTCGCGGTAATGGTCGATTGCCTTGTTTTTGTCCCCGCTGCCCTCCGCCCAGAAGGCCTGTGCGATACGACCGGTGAGTACATACTCCGGGCTTTCACCGGCTTTTTCCGCAAGGGATTCCGCCTTTTCGCGGCCCAGCAAGCACTCGGCAATCAATCGGTACCACCCATCTTCGGTGTTGTGCAGAAAAATCTCCAACTCCTCCAGGGCCTTTTCTTTGCGGCCGATGTTGAGTAAAATTTCTGCCGCCAGCAATCCAACCTGCAACCGTCCCGCATTCTCCCGGCCATCCAGGGATAGAAATCTATGAGCATATTCCAGGGCCAGGTCCCAGTCCTCTTCCATGGCACAGTAAAATACCATCTCAACCAGTAGGTCCCCGTCAGCGGGATCTATTTTGAGGACCTGTTCCAGCAGCTCCCGTTTGGCTCCAGGCGTCAGTGAATCCTGGCCGAGTTTCGCCTGCAGCGGTGCCAGAAGGGCTTGGCGTTCCGCCAGCTCAGGACGGGATTTTTGATACTTTTGGGCAAATTGGTCAAGTTGCTCCTGATACTGCCTGCGGGCCTCAGGGTCGTCAATGCCCGCCAGTTTTTGCTGTTGTGCTTTTTCCAGCCGAGCCAGAGCCAAAAAGTGAAGCCAGTTTTCACGCCCGGTCTTTAGAACGACGGGTTGCAGCAGCTTTTCAACCTTTGCCATATCGTGATTCCTGTCGGCAACCAGTGCTGCGACATACCGCAGCCAATGGCGTTCTTGATCCGTGTAACCTCCCCGAAGGAATGAGTCTTCGGCAATCTTTCCTTCCACAACCCGGACCAGGTAACCGAAAAACTCATGGGGCGACCGCCAGTCCAGTGCGAGCAGGTCCTGGCCATAGGGACTCGCTGCCGACCGGTCGGCCAGCCAGTCGATTAAAAAGAGCATCAGTCGTGCCTGGTCATTTTTATCGTCCATCGACAATGCTTTCCCGAATAAAGGCCCGGCTTTCTCGTGGTCGCCGGCACAAAAATGAATCATGGCTGCGGCCAGCACAAGGGTGGGGTCCAAGCTGGTTTCCAACTCCTGATCCGCCAGCGATTGGGCTTCGGCCCAGCGGCCCTTCTCAGCCAGATCCAGTATTTTTTTGATTTTGGTATCGACGGACAGGTCCAGCACCCCATTCCATTTCACCTTGCCGGATTTTAATTCCTGTAAAAAATTAACCGCTTTGTTGATGGGCAGCACCATACCCATGTCTGACAGCAGGGTGGGAAGCGGCACGGGGCCGGCGATCCAGTCCATGGCCACACCGGAAGCAATTCCAATAACCTTGCCGCGGATGTCGATAACCGGTCCGCCGCTATTGCCCCGGTGGATGGAGGTGTCCACCTGCAATAAATTTTCGAATGCCCGGCGGACATGACCCTGAGTAACGCTGACATTGACGGTGGCTTCCTGGGTACGGCTGCCCAGGGGAAAACCGAGGGCGATTACCGGTGACAACTTTGGTACCGTCAGAGCCTCCATTTTTTCATCCAGCGGCAGGGGATGGAGACCTTCCGGCACCCGATCGATCTTGAGCACGGCAAAGTCATCTTTGAGGGGTGATCGGATCAACTGCCAGGTTCGATCCGGCGATCGGGCGACGCCGGCGATGGTCAGGCGGGGTTCGCCGTCCGTGCGAAAGGCCGAAGACAGTCCATAAATGTCAGCCAACTCGGCGCTTTTTGATAATCGCGGCAGTCGTTTGAACGCCTTTTCGCCTTCAAACCACAGAAAGACGCGATAACCCAGCTCAAGTTGGCCTTGTTGATCCATGAGTCGGTGAATCCAAAGGTAGAGGTTGCTGTCTTCCAGCCATGGACAGACGACATGGCGGTTGGTAAGCAGATAACCGCTGTTGTCCACCAGAAAAGCGGTACCTTCACTACGATTCTGGTAAACACGGTTTTCACCGGCGGTGAGCCAGTATTCGGTCAAGACAAAAGCGACGGATTTCGCATATCGGTTGGCATGCTCTCCGAAAATCTTTTCGGTATCTTTTTGCCTGAAAACAAAGAAAAACCAGACCAGTGTTGCCAATATCGCCAGGATACCGATGACCAGGATCAGCTGGCCGATCCGTTTTTTCAGGCTTCGGATTTCCTGCACCGGCGGTTGCATGGCTTCGCGGCCGCGAAGCATGGCGGATTCAATCTCCTCATCTTTTACGCGGGAGAGGCTTTCCGCAACTTCTGCCATGGATTGGGGGCGCAGGTTGGGATCATCCGCCAACATGGTTTTAAACAGCACGGCCATTTCCGGCGGCAGGGGCAACGCGTCGATTTCAGCTTGAAAATCCGTCGAATCATGTTTGGCCGTAAGCAGCTCCACGAAGATTTTCCCCAATGACCAGATATCGCTGCGCAAGTCCAGTGGACGCTGGTGGATGATGTCCGGGTGGCAGGACAGCAGTTTCTGGAGGGTCGGCCCGGGAAGATCCAGTTTGGGATCGAAAAAACGGGAAAGTTTGTAGTCGATTTTAATCTCAAGCTCACCGTCGTCACCCTTGATGACCAGAATGTCGTCTAAGATCAGATGGGGAATGAAGTGACCGATGCGGTGAAGGCCTTCCAGGATGGTGGCAATCCGGTAAAAGAGCCGGAAAGCGACCCGGTAGTCCTGGAAGGCACCGGATGCAATTAAATTTCCCCAGTTTTCCGCATCGAGCCATTCGCTGACCCGGTACCACAGACCATCGGATGACTGCCGAATTTCAAAATGCCTGACAAAATAATCTTCGGGAAGTTTCTGAAGCTCTGCCAGCTCATTTTTAAGGCGTTCAGCGATTTTCTCGTCAACACCGGACTGCGGGCTGAAGATGCGGATGATGACCGATTCTTCAGCCTGCTCCTTAACAGCGCGGCATAGGATCGTGGCATATCCTTCGTGAAGGACCTCGATGATCCGGTAATCATCGATGGTTTTTCGGCCCTCTGCGACTTCGTTTCCGCAGGCCGGACAGGTGGTGATATCTTCGGCCAGCAGTTGGCCGCAACTTTGACATAGCTTCATGGGTAGTTCCACCCGATTGACGCGTATTACTATTATTAGAGACCCGTTAGGGCACTTTAACTGGGAACCCCTGGCCCAGACCTGATTTCAAGAAGTTGTATCCACGGCATATGTTTTTAATAGCAGAGGGTTGATTTCCTTGATAACGGCCGTCGCGCTCTCCGAGGCGTAAGGATCTACGAGCCGGAGGCCGGGGCGGGCGTGAACGTTGAACCGCTCAACCCGGGTTTTGATAGCGAAGTATGGCAAAGGATGGATTTTGTGTCAATGATGGAGGGGTATTTATACAAAATCCCAAACCTGTAGCTCTTTCTAATGAAAGAACATTCCATTGATTTGGCTGATTATATTTATAATATATCCAGCCAAATGTTATTTTCAATATACGATTTGGCCAGCTATAGAAATTTGTAACCGTGAACGCCTACAAATAAAGAATCCTGGCCCAGTTTCCGGTCCGTAGAGCCTACAGCCCGGAGGGAGAACCAGGCTTTGATTTCACCCCGGAGGGGTGATCTTTACCTTCATGCGGCGATTGGAATGGTGGAAAAGGGCGGATTTGGGGTGGTGAAAATTGATGCTGTTCGACAGGATTAACAGGATTTATTGGATAGATTATTTTTTTGGTTTTCCGGGAAAACCTGCTCGGGATCTTGAGTATGCCGAAAGACAAGGAAAGGGCATACATCGATTTATTGGTGATGCCCTTTTCGCGTCGAAATGGCCCTTCGACGGGCTCAGAGCCAATAAAAAATCATAGGCTTACGTGTAAATTTCGTAAGCCTATAATTTTTTATTGGCTGAGGGACCAGGATTCGAACCTGGGTTAACGGGGCCAGAACCCGTCGTCCTGCCGCTAGACGATCCCTCAGTGGTATATAACCTTTTTATCTATAGTGTTTTTGTTAACGCGTCAAGTGAATTTATGGTTTGGGCCGTTGTGAATTGTTTAGATGGTTTTGATCGTTAGGATCGTTAGGGTCGTTAAGATGGTTC
>PVMK01116033.1_pt1 | contig 28978 bp, 32 predicted proteins | sample 1853481 | NCBI WGS metagenome assembly PVMK01 (sample SAMN08533507, study PRJNA380276) | Marine sediment metagenome, whole genome shotgun sequencing project.
CGGGCAGAGTAATATAAGTGCCTATTCAATGGGGCTGATGGGTTACCAAACACCTAACATCGACCGTGTCGCCAAAGAGGGAATGAAGTTTACCGACTACTACGCAGAGCAAAGTTGCACGGCAGGTCGGGCGTCTTTTATTACTGGACAGAGCGGTTTTCGTACTGGCTTGTTAAAGGTTGGAATGCCGGGTGCGGAATTAGGCATGCACGAGAAAGATCCTACCCTTGCTGAGCTTCTAAAGCCCTTGGGCTATGCCACAGGCCAGTTCGGCAAAAACCATCTCGGTGACAGAGATAAACACCTGCCAACCAATCACGGCTTCGATGAGTTCTATGGAGCCCTTTATCATTTGAATGCGTCAGAGGAGCCAGAGCACCGCGACTATCCGAAAGACCCTGACTTTATCAAGAAATTCGGGCCACGGGGTGTTATTCATAGCTTCGCCCAGTCAGATGGAACGCAGAAAATTGAAGATACTGGCCCACTGACTAAAAAACGAATGGAAACAATTGATGATGACTTTGCAACAAGGTCTGTAGAGTTCATTGAAAAACAACACAAAGCGGGCAAGCCATTCTTTGTCTGGGTGAATTTTACCCACATGCATTTTCGTACCCATGTGAAACCGGAAAGTGAGGGTCAGTCTGGACGTTGGCAGAGCGAGTACCATGATGCCATGATCGACCACGATAAGAATGTAGGTACAGTTCTCGACAAGCTCAAAGAACTGGGGATCGAAGACAACACTATCGTCATGTACAGTACAGACAATGGTCCGCACATGAATACTTGGCCCGATTCGGGCATGACCCCTTTCCGCAATGAGAAAAATTCCAACTGGGAAGGAGCTTATCGTGTTCCGGCTATGGTTCGGTGGCCTGGTAAAATCAAGGCTGGCTCTATTTCTAATGACATCATGTCACATATAGATTGGATACCGACCTTGATGGCCGCAGCTGGTAATACTAATATCAAGGAGGAGCTGAAAAAAGGTAAAAAGGTTGGAGATAAAACGTTCAAAGTCCATCTTGATGGCTACAACTTCCTTCCATACCTGACCGGCAAGGAGAAGACAGGTCCGAGGAAAGAGTTCTTTTACTTTTCAGATGACGGAGACATGACTGCGTTGCGTTATGACAACTGGAAGGTCATTTTTGGGCAACAACGTGCACCGGGAACCATGCTTGTCTGGGGTGAACCGTATGTGTTTACTCGTATCCCCTGGCTAATAAACCTAAAGACCGATCCTTACGAGAAAGCACCCATCACCTCAAATACTTACTGGGATTGGTGGTTGGATCGTGCCTTCCTGCTCGTGCCGGCCCAGGCTTATGTGGGCGATTTCCTGAAAACATTCAAGGAGTTCCCTCCACGACAAACGCCTGCCAGCTTTACCATTGATCAAGTTATGGAAGCACTGATTCCGAGAGGAGATTGAGCTAAAAGGAATTACTGAAGCGGACAATAGATTAAAAAATGGGCAGGGTCAGAAATGGCTCTGCCTTTTTTATTTTTATAGTTTCAATGGCTGCTGATATGTCTGACATTGTCAAGTAGAAAAGACCTATCCATTACCCCCTGTTTTATCGGGGGTTTTTCATTTCATATGCAGGGCATTAGCAGAGGTAGGATCCTGTAACGACGGTTGAGCACGCTGATATTCGCGGGTTGGTTACCGCCTGACATAGGTTCGTCGTGGAGCTGCCTCTGTCTATGAGCTGGAGTTTGGCAATATGCTTATCCAATAGCAGGAACGAGGGTTCTCCTGGACTTATCCCGGAGTACCAACAGCCTCCGGTTTTGACATCATCTTTGACTTTTCGACACCTCATCAGTGGTTCGCTTGCGCTCGCCTCCTTGAATCCTACCTGACCTCGTCATGCGAGGCCTTTTCCTTAACGCTCACCACCCTGGCTCTTTACCAGCGCAGCTTAAGGTGGTTTGGAACCTACTCCTGAAAGTCGATTCCGAGGGACCTACCCTCATCTCTTGTACAGCACCGCACTTTAGGGTATAAAATCCTTTGGTGCGTTCGTGGCACACTGTCGGCAAGTTATGTGGACTTATAGAATGTGCTGTAATACCCAATAACCCTACCTATCAAATTCAGCCCTTACAAAGAATTTACCTCCGTTGTAACTATTTTAAAGAAATATTTGTTCAAATGCTTTTCTGCCACATTGCAGTGCATACTTCAAAAAACATTACCCATAAGCTTTGTTTCAATTTTAAAAAACCTGTGTTTACCAATAGACAAACTCTGTAGGCAATTTCTCAAATATAATCTGGGAAAAATATAAAATTACAGTGTTTTTTTGCAATTAATACAGGGTTTCCCTTATTTGTTCTTTTACCACTTTGTGGTTAACAAATAAGTATAGTGGGAAGAAGAATACATAATTTAAATGTGACTTGGCTACTCTTGTTGAGGAGGAAAAATGGACTGCAAAATAGATTACAGGCAAGAAGGTTATCAGCAAGGGTATAAAGATAGCAAAAGAACATATGGGAAAATATCCAAAAAATATACAGATACTTTATTCGAAAGCAATAAAAACAATTTATCTTCTGAAGAATCTTGTGAATTTATTACCGGATGGCATGATGGGTTTGCAGACGGTATGGCAAAAATTCTTAGAAGAATGGTTCATGAAGAAGGTCTTGCGACGAAATATTTTTCAGATTTACACTAAATAACAGATGAAGGATTTTATGACAACAGAAGCGTTCCTAAAAGGTCTTTTCTACTGTTTTACTATGATTGCAATCTATGTAGAGGTGGAAAGAGATCGGAAGATGTATGGAAAAAGGAATGATTAATAACCGAACTGCTCCCCGATCCCTCGACATAGTCATCCAGTTTATCAATCTCCCCTCCTTTTTTTACTGGATGATTATGTCAATAGGGTTACATGAATGAAAAGAAAGCCGAAATTTTACTTACTGAAAAAATACAAAAACAAGCCGGTTAGCAGTTTGGCCCAAACAGGCATAAATTCTATTGCATTATGAAAGGAATAGCAGGCCAGTCGGCTCAGATGTCGCTAACTTAATCGTTAAATTAAAATACTTCTGCAACTATTGTTAAGTGGCCTGGGCGGTCAAATCACTACAAACAATGGCAAGGATGCTTAATACAGCTTTATTACGAAATACAGGATAAAATGACAGGTAGATTAAACTGCACTTTTGCAGTTTAACACTCCTATTTAGTATGAAATTGCAAAGCGGCATCTAATAAATTGTTAGGCATCAAGGAGAAGTAAATGATGAATGTAGGCCAGTGGATCTGTACCGTATGCGGTTACAACATGATCGCGAAGATGCCAGATGCCTGTCCTTTCTGTGGTGCCGATCACAGCCACTTTATCAGCGGAGAGGAAGGAGAGAAGACTTACAAAGTAACCCCTAAGCGAGTCAATGACTATGTAACACAGTTGTTGTCAGTCCCACGTCTTGGTTACGAGCATGCTGCTTACTGCGTACATACCGAGGAAGGCATGGTTTGGGTGGATTGCCCCTCTGTACTCAACCGTGATCTGGACCCGGTTGAGGCTATCTACTTCACTCACCACCACTTTATGGGAGCCTGCAACCAGTACCAAGAGGTGTGGGGAGCTAAGATCCATCTTCATGCCCTTGATGCTGATCTTCCTTTGGCCAGACAATTCTCTGTTGACGAGCGCTTTTACAGCGGATTCGAGGCTCACGGAATCCAGGCGTTTCACATCGATGGTCATACACCTGGATTCACGATGTACATCTACAAATCTGTCTTGTTCATCTGTGATTATGCGTTCCCACCGGGTTCCCGGATGCGCTTGAATCCGTATGGCCCCCAAGACAAGACACGGATCGGCGCGTCAAAACTGATCGATCTGGTGGCGGAAAGATCTTTAGAGAAAGTGTGTGGCTACAACTACGTAGCTGAGTTTGACACCTGGCATAATGACTTCGTACGGATTGTCAGACAGTCTGGCTAGTGGTAATAAATTGAGGGAAGTCCGCCTAACCATGGCGTCAACTCGTATGCGCAAACAGCTGCGCGCCGGTTAACCAAAACGTTAAATTGAATATAACTGTAACTGGTATGAAGTAGATTTAAGCGAAAACCGTTAAAGATAATTAGTTGTATTGTTAAGTGGCCTGGGCGGTCAAACTCAATAACCAATGGCAAGGATGTTTGTGATCGGCAATATCGCCAGATAATAAATTATTAGGTGCTTGTACTGAGAAATCCATTTAGGTTTTTTATTGAACTGATGCAGCAGCCGGTCTGGATTCTTGCCTGGGTGCTTATTCTAACGATTGGCAATGTTGCGAGTGTTGGATTCTGGAATGAGCCTTTGGCGAAAGTCATTTTTGTGACCTTCATGCTCTCCGCAATGCTAATGATGGGACTATATTCAAGGTTCGGGTTTGATAAAATCCTCGGCGTGGGTCACATCCTATGGATTCCATTACTTGTCTATATGCTGATGGAGATTCCAACCGCGAGAAAAACATTTAAAGGTTATCTAATCGTCTTGTCAATTTCTATTATCATTTCATTGGTATTCGATATTGTTGATGTATGGAAGTACTTTACAAGCCAGAAAAGGACTTAACAACAGCTTCAAAAAATTCAATATTTTAAGAAGTACCTTTTAAGAGAGTGAACAAATGAAACTATCTATTATTTTTTTAGCCATGGCAGGCTTGCTGGTTACCGGCGATGTATGGGCCGCGCAAACAGAGGTATCCTATGCACACATTCCCGCCACCGTGTCTGAAAAAGCAGCTGCGATTATTCGAATGATTCCTGATCCGAGCCTGAAGCCTGCTGTACCTGCGCATGACGACATCAAGGCATGGATAGCTATTCAAAGTGTAATGGACGCCGATGGAATCAAAAGATCGAAACCTCTGGTTGATAAGTTAGGGCCAATTGTTACGGAAATGAAGTTGGGCGGGGTTCCGGTTCTGGATATTAAACCCAGGAACTGGAAAGACAGCGGCAAAGTCATGGTTTACACCCATGGCGGGGCGTACACTTTATTTAGCGCTTACTCCACCCTCGGCAGTGCTGCCTTAATGGCCGAAACCACCGGGTTGCGCGTGATCTCGATAGATTACACGCTGGCGCCCCATGCCAGGTGGCAGCAAATAACAGACCAGGTCGTTAGTGTTTTTAAAGCGCTGCGTGAGCAAGGCTATGCCATGAAGGACATGGCCATCTATGGTGATTCTGCCGGTGGTTCACTGGCAGCAGGCTCTGTCCTCAAAATGCGTGATAAGGGTATGGGCATGCCCGCCGCAGTCGTGCTCTGGTCGCCATGGTCGGACATCACCGACACCGGGGATACCTACTTCACATTGCAACGTGCAGATCCTACTTATTTTTATGATAAACATCTCAAACACTCTGCCGATGCCTATGCCGATCCGCAGGACCAGAAACACCCTTATGTTTCCCCGGTCTATGGTGATTACACCAAAGGATTTCCGCCAACATTGATTCAAGGGGGCTCCAAGGAGATCTTCCTGAGTAACTTCATTCGTCATTATCAGGCATTGGATACTGCCGGCCAGATTGTGAAACTGGATATTTATGAAGGCATGATCCACGTTTTTCAGGCCGCGCTGGCTGGTACACCGGAGTCGAAAACAGCCTTGGGGAAAGTGGATGCATTTCTTAAGCAGTACCTGGGTAAGTGAACCACCAAGTAACACTTAGTAAAGGAAAGAAAAAATGAAACAAAAAGATCGAAACAATGAGTTTGCGAAGAAAATTTCACACCTTTCATGCTTAGTCGCATTGAGCGTTTCACTTACCTTGGTTACGAGTGTGGCTATCGCCCAGTCGGACAATGTGAAACCAGGCAAGAGCAACGCTCCATCCGCAGAAACAAATCTCTATATGGGCGCTCCGGTCACTTTGGTGGAAGCTCCCAATGGTGCGATTGCCAACAAGAAAATCCTGGATGTCGCTGACACGGTCGGCTGGCTCAAACCGACGATCGAGCAACCGGTCGAAGGGGTGTGGGTGCTTGGCGGCTTTGGACTCGCCCCAATGAGCATAATTGATACCGACGAAGGTCTCATAGTTTTCGATACTGGAGATACAAAACACGATGGCGAGCTCTTTCTTGCGGCCATTCGGACGTTCAGCGACAAGCCGATAAAAGCGATCATCTATGGCCATTCACATACCTGCTTCGGCGCCGGTGTCCTGGCGGAGGGAAACAAGGATGTGATGGTCATCGGGCATCCTGGCCTTAATGCAGTAGTCGAGAAAAACCTTCAGGGGGGCGGTGCGCCCGCCTATTTCCCTGAGATCGGTCCCTATCTTACTGCGCGCGCGGTGATCCAGTTTAATGCCTATATGCCGAGTGAAGGGCCTGATGCGTGGGTAGGTCCATTGCTTCTCCCCTTTGGAGAGATGGCATTTCTTCCCGTAAATACACCTGTGCAGGACAGGCAGGAAATGACGGTGCTGGGCGTGAAGATGCAATTTTTCACCAAATATGGCTCAGACGACAAGGTGCACACGACCGTCTGGCTGCCTGATCGCAAAATCGTCTTTACCACACTTTTATGGGGATCGCCCCCGCAGCTTTATTCTGTGCGCGGTGATGTTTTTCGTGATCCACGTGAATGGATCGCGGGGCTAAAATTCACGCGTGACCTTGAGGCGGAGGTGCTGATTTCCGCAGCTTCGCGGCCTGTCGTCGGCAAGGATAATATCCGCGAGACCTTGCAAGGCTACCTGGACGGTGCAAGCTTCGTTTTGGACCAGACATTGCGTGGCATTCTCGGCGGCAAAGGCCCAGATGATTTGCGCCATCTGGTGCGCTTTCCAAAGTACCTGGACGAGATGCCTTTCAACGTGCAATCCTACGGCGAGATCTCGTCGTATTCACCAGCAATCTATTACCATTCGGTAGGCTGGTACGACAACGATGCGGCCAACCTCAAGCGGGTTGAGCCGGGCGACGAAGCCAACCGGATGGTCGCTCTCATCGGCGGACGCAGCAAAGTGTTGACTGCCGCATCCGAGGCTCTGGAGAAGAAGGAATACGCCTGGGCGGCACAGCTGGTGAACTACCTCTATCGCATCGATCCGCAGGATAAAGAGGTGCGTACACTTAAAGCGAATACACTGCGGCAAATGGCCTATGTCTCCACCGGCAACAACGATCGCGCCCATCTGATGTCCCAGGCTCTCGCTCTCGAAGGAAAGGTCACGATCGCACGCCTCATTCCACCTGTGCCGGCACAGATCAGCGCGTCACCAGTCACTTTCGTGGACTATTTTCGCGTGCGTATCGATCCGTTGAAAAGTGATGAGACCGACAGCTTCGTTCGTTTTGACTTTGCCGATGGAACAAGCGCTGGCCTGCATATTCGCCGCGCAATAGCAGAGTTTGTCCCAGTGCCGGACGCATATCACCGCAAGCCCGATGTGATAGTTGCGATGTCCGGGGAGAACTGGGCCATGCTTTACCTAAGCCAAACTACGCCCGAAGACTTGATCGGGAGCGGGGACCTTAAAGTCACTGGAGATTCTACTGAGGCTGCTAGATTGATAAACCTGTTTGACCGATATTCTCCGGAAAAGGCTGTGGTCATCCCGCCCGTCCGCCTTGATCATATTTTATAAACTATAGGGGGTTTTGAAATGAAGAACTCACATCACCTGCTACTGGGAATCATGCTTGGGGTCGTGCTGGCTTCCGGCAATGTATGGGCCGCGTCCGGCTGAAGGGAAACACGCCGAATTCAATGCCAACTTTACCGATGAAAATGTCAGCTATGCCATTGTACTGCGCAATGGCATTGTGGCGATCACCGATCAACCCAATAAAGGTCCGGATATCAAACTGACGAAAGACGATTGGAGCAAGTTGATTCTTGGCGAGACAACTTTTGAAGGTTTAGGCAGTGGCCTAAAAGCTTTTGATCAAGCGCTGGGTCGTCGATCTGTTGGCAAATGCAAGCCTTGGTGGATGGCGCTAATCGCGCCGTCTCTGGTTTGTAACCGTTATCCAGAGAAACTAAAAAGGAGAAGAAAGTTATGAAAATTCCAAAAATTTGAGGACTACATAAAACAATAGAAGTCCATATACCTATATTCCAGCAAAACTTGTGAATGATTCTCAAAAGGTCAACATGTACACTGGATATGTGAACTTTGAAGTTGGCACAATTAAACCTGAATGAGCAGGTTACCGATTAAATACTTCTGCAACTTGTTTTCATTTTCCCGCCTTTCCCAAAAGTGAAACATACATACCATATTGTTCACTGCCGACTTACAATAACTGCTATGAATCAAAAGTCGTGAATGGTTCCTGAAAGGTCAAGATGGCCGGTGGACACCTTGAATCCAAGAAAAATAAAATTAATAATAAAATTCACTCAGGCGTAAAAAACCGCAATCTCAGGGCATTGGTGACAACTGATACTGAACTCATTGCCATGGCGCCGCCGGCAATCATCGGATTCAACGTAGGTCCTCCAAAGATGTAAAGCAGACCCGCAGCAACAGGAATGCCAACTACGTTATAGGCAAAGGCCCAAAAAAGATTCTGTTTAATATTCCGCATGGTGGCCCGGCTCAGTGCCAGGGCGGTGAGCACACCGCCCAACTCACCTTTCATAAGCACGATGTCACCCGATTCAATGGCTACATCAATGCCGGTGCCCATGGCAATACCGACATCGGCCCGGGCCAGAGCCGGTGCATCGTTGACACCGTCACCGACCATGCCGACAGTTACTCCCTGGCTCTGGAGCTCCGCCACCTTGTCCGCCTTGTGATCCGGCAGCACTTCGGCAATTACCTGGTCAATACCTGCCTGGGCTGCAATAGCCTTGGCCGTGATTTTATTATCGCCGGTCAGCATGTAAACCTTTATGCCCATCTTCTTCAACCGGCTGATGGTGGCCGGGGTCTCGGTTTTTATCTGGTCGGCAATAGCCAGGATGGCGGCCAATTTATTATCAATTGCAAGGTACAGGGCTGTCTTGCCGGCCCCGGCAAATTCAGCTGCTTTTGTTTCGATGAGAGGATTATCAACCCCTTTGATTACGGTTCCCATCATTTCCCTGTTACCGAGCAGCAGTTCCCGGCCTTCAACTTGAGCCTGGATACCTTTGCCGAGAATGGCCTCAAAAGAGTCTGGTTCGGAAAATGAAAGCCCGCGTGCTTCTGCCTCCAGGACAATGGCCTCGGCCAGCGGATGCTCTGAAACACTTTCCGCCCCTGCCACCAGCGCCAGTATTTCATCCTCCGTATCACCATTGCCTTCGACTATATGAAAATCCGTCAGTTTTGGCTTACCGTAGGTCAAGGTACCTGTCTTATCAAATACCAGCGTCTTGACCCGGTGGGCCATTTCCAAGGCTTCGCCGCTCTTGATCAAAACCCCGAGCTGAGCCCCCCTGCCGGTGCCGACCATGATTGAAGTAGGGGTTGCCAACCCCATGGCGCACGGGCAGGCAATAACCAGCACTGCGATAAAAATGCGCAGTGCAAAGGCAAATTCTGAGCCGCCGATAAAATACCAGGCCAGTCCTGACAGGATGGCAATCACCATAACGGTAGGCACGAAGTAGAGGCTTATGCGATCCGCCATATTGGCAATCGGAGCCTTGGAACCCTGGGCCTCGCGGACCATCCTGATGATCCGGGCAAGCACAGTGTCCTGTCCTACCCGTTCCGCCATAACCCGCAGCATGCCGTTCTTGTTCAGGGTGCCGCCGATCACCATATCGCCCTCCTCTTTGCCGACCGGCAGGCTTTCTCCAGTCAGCATGGACTCATCGACGCTTGACCTGCCCTTTTGGACGCTACCATCCATGGGAATCCTTTCGCCGGGCCGCACCAGGATCAGGTCACCAGCTTCAATGTCCGAAACCAGAATAGCGGCCTGCTCCTCATTTTCTTTTCCAGGGTTTTTAATCAGGGTTGTCTGGTCAGGAGTGAGTTCCATCAGCTGGCTGATGGCATCAGAGGTTCTCGCCTTGGCGCGGGTTTCCAAATACTTGCCCAAAGAGACCAGGACGATAAGCACGGCTCCGGATTCGTAATAAAGGTCCATTACCCTGGCCATGGGGTCAATACCCAGGGCTATTTCTATGAGGTTCCAGGTTGAATAGATAAAGGCCGCGCCGGTGCCTACGGCAATGAGGGAGTCCATGGTGGGTGACTTGCGGATCAGGGCAGGAAATCCCTTCAGGTAAAAATTGCGGCCGGACCACATGACCGGCAGGACCAGCAGCAGCTGGGACCACAGCAAAATTAAGCGGTGCATGATGCGGGTCGAGAAACCCGGGCAGCGGCATGCCGAGCATCTCTCCCATTGACAAGACAAGCAGCACAAAGGCAAAGCCAAAGGCCGGAATAAGCTCCTGTTTCATCCTGGCAAGCTTCTCCTGGGTTTCCCGCTGCTGCCTGGCCAGGGGATTGTCCTCTTCCTCTGCTACAGGACTGGCCTCAAAACCCAGACTGCCAATAGTTTCGACAATCTTCCGTTTGCTGATTGTGCCCGGTTCAAATATTGCCGTACCTGTTTCCGCCGCCAGATTGACCTGCATACTCCGGACCCCTGCCATTGCCGACACCACTTTCTCGATCCGGGCTGAACAGGAGGCACAGGTCATGCCCTTTAGGGCCAGGTTCAGGGTCACCTCATCACTGGGCATTTCCAGTTCAAAACCGAGTCCCTTGACCTTTTCAGCAACCTCTTCCAGGGGAATCACTGCCGGTTCCCAGGCAAGATCCATGGTCTCAGCAGCCAGGTTGACCGATACTGAGCTAATACCATCGATTGTTGACAGAACCCGTTCAATACGGGCAGAACAGGAGGCACAGCTCATCCCTTTTACAGCAAGGGTTGTTTTCTGCAGTTCATCCATAATTTTTTCTTTCAATTAACATAGTTACTATATTCCATTTTTTTCAACTATAAGCATAAAACCTCCTTGAAACAATCTACCGTCCAATTTCCATGTAAGAAAAATTATCAAATAACTGGCAAAATCAATTTCCATGATTATTATTTTTTCCCAGCAGCATCTTTACTTTGTTTACGGATGCTGCTTAAATTCAAATAGGGATTTCCGGCAGGAGTAAAGTACTATTTAAAGGGCTTAAGACTAACCTTAATAGAATATTTCTTCAGAAACAACGTGCCGATTTAAAGACGAACTCTATCAAAGGAGCTAAAAATGGCTGTATTTAAATGTGAGAAATGTGGCGCCACCAAGGAAGGAAGATGCAAACCAAAGAAATGTCCGGAATGCGCTGAAGCAGGAACCATGCAGAAACAGGAGGGGGAAAAATCTTCCGGCTGCGGTTGCGCCTGCAAAAAGTAATTGCATTCAAAAAAGCCCCTGCCTCTTCACCGTTGCAGGGGCCTTTTTATTTTTCAGTGCCAATTCCCTTCCCGAATGAAAACCCACTGACCTATCACCTTTTGAAACCTTACTGCCACAAGGTGGGAAATTATTGATTTCCTCCCTCAAATAGTGCGCGTGAATCATTTGACATCAGTAGACTTTCCTTATACTTTTCTTGATCTATTAAATTTTCAGATTTTGAGTTTTATTATTCTTATTCCTTATTTATTTTTAAGGAGTATTTTACTTACAAAAAATAATAAAAGGACTTTTATGTAATGGCTGAAAAAATACTTATTATCGGTGGCGTGGCAGCAGGACCCAAAACTGCATGCCGTGTCAAGCGGCTTCTGCCGGATGCCGATGTCACGATCATTGATATTGACAGCCTCATCTCTTATGGCGGATGCGGAATTCCCTATTATGTTTCCGGCGATGTCTCTGATGAAAAGGAATTGCGTTCCACCAGCTTTCACGCCGTTCGAGATGAACAGTTCTTTGCAGACGCCAAGGGAGTCACAGTCCTGACACGAACCAAGGCTCTGGCCATAAACCGGCAGGAAAAAACCGTCAAGATCGAAAATCTTGATAGCGGTGAACTAAACCAGATAGCCTATGACAAGCTGGTGTTGGCCACCGGCTCGACCCCCAACCGTCTGTCCATACCGGGCGCTGACCTGGAGGGCGTCTACACGGTAACCGATATGCATAAAGCGATTGCCGTAAAGAACGACCTGGCCCAGGGTAAGGTAGGTAAAGCCGTGGTCATTGGCGGCGGTGCCATCGGTATAGAGATGGCCGAGGCCCTGGCCGACTTGTGGGATATTGAAACAACCGTACTGGAATACATGGACCAGCTGCTGCCCCGAATTGTTGATCCACCCTTTGCGGCCATGCTGGAAAAGCACCTGCGGGATAACAGCGTCAACATTTATACCGGTGAGTCGGCAACCGCGATTGAACCGGACGATAGCGGACGGGTTTGCAGAGTGGTCACGCCGCAGCGCACCATTGAGGCAGACCTGGTAATCATGTCCGTCGGCGTGCGGCCCCGCAGTGACCTGGCACAAGAGGCAGGCCTGCTTGTTTCACCACATGGCACTATTGTGGTAAACAACCGCATGCAGACCTCTGATCCGAATATCTATGCAGCCGGTGACTGCATAGAAACAGTGAACCTGGTGAGTGGCGCGAAAAATCACGCACCCATGGGTTCACTGGCCAACCGGCAGGGCAGGATTGTTGCCGACAACATCGCCGGCATCCCTTCACGGTTTGACGGCTGGATCGGCAGTTTTATCATGAAGGCCTTTGAGTGCTGTATTGCGGGAACCGGTATGAGCCTGACCGCGGCCCGGGCAGATGGTTTTGATGCCGAAGTGGCAATTACCGCCCAGTCGGACAGGGCCCATTTTTTCCCGACTCAAGCTATTATCATGCTGCAGATGGTCTTTGATAAAACCAGCCGCAGGGTTCTCGGCTTTCAGGGGTTCGGCCCCATGAATGACTCCGTCCTGGCCAGGATCAATGCGGCGGCAGCCCTGATTGCCAAGGGGGGCACCATTGAAGATTTCAGCAATCTGGAAATGGCCTATGCGCCACCCTTTGCAACAGCCCTTGATGCCTTGAATGCCACGGCCAATGTGGCGGACAACCTGGCAGCCGGCAGACTGCGTACCATTTCCATTGAAGACTATCTTGCCTGGATGACGGCGTCTCCGTCCTCCAGGCCGCACTGGGTGACGCTGGATATACGACACCCGAAAGAGGCGGCCGAATTCGTCAATGTTTTTGGCGAAGAGTTGTGGAAAGCGATTCCCTATGTTGAGATCAGGGCCCGTTATGCGGAACTGCCGGATGACAAGACCCTGGTGATCATCTGTGATGCCGGTACCCGGTCCTCTGAAGTACAGACATTCTTAGACAGTGTTGGGCGCACAAACAACCTGGTGCTGGGCGGCGGCTTTAACGCCATACGCAGAATCGGCCCTGACTGGTGGCCTTCATAGTGAGGACATATTTTAAACTTTCTTTTATTGCAGTATGTTAGACAGGTATTATTAGAAAAATTCTTCTTCTTTTACGCAGATTGGCATATAATGAAAACAGCTTTGTCTGATTTGTTCTCGGTACCATCTTCACCCTGAATACTCCTGGTAGTTAAGTGAGTTATCGGGTGATAGATGTCCCGACTTTTTGGCTGCCATTGCAAAACATCGTAAATAACTTTTTACATTGAGACCGAGGAGTCGAAAATGCTTACAAAACACTTTCCGGAAGAGCATGAAAAATTTGAAATCCAGGTATATAAAAAACCAAAAAACCTGCAACTTCTCAAAGATACGCATATCGCTTTTACCGGATCGCCCCGAAAACATCCTTATGATCCGGAGAGGGTGATTCTGATTACCGACCCGTACAGCAAGATAACATCCTATTATGAATTCAAGACCGCTGATATCTCCTATGTGGAAGAACTGGTAAACTTGGTCAATATGGATGGAGAGACTGTCCCCATGGCAAGAATCTGGGTAAAGAAAAAAAGTATCGGTGCCAAGGCTTCACTTTTTATCGTCGATGACACAACTCTCTAAGCAGTTTACTTTGCATCAGCTAAGCTCCTGAGCACTGACCATTACCGGGTCATATACTTCAGACACTGAGTCCCGGATAATTTATAGTTGTACTCCACAGGATAAAAAGAGAGTCAATGGAATTGAAACAGCAATACTGGTTCATTGTAAGTTTTGTTGTGCTCCTCTCTGTTATTCTATTATTAGGCCTTTTTCATGGGACATCCCAAATGCCGGGGAAATCATACTCAGCCCACTTCCTGCCCCTTTCGGAAAGAGAAAGAGAAATAAGCTCCAACCTGCATAAGCATGTTTACAAACTGGCAGGAGAAATTGGTGAAAGAAACATCTGGTTGCCCTCAAAACTCAATGCTGCTGCTGCTTATATTGAGGGAACCTGGAGGGAGCAGGATTATACAGTCCGGCATCAGGAGTATGATGCAAGGGGAGTAAAATCAGTAAATCTTGAAATCGAGATTCCTGGAACATCACGGGCAGATGAGATAATCCTGATTGGCGCCCATTATGATTCGGTGCTTGGCTGTCCCGGCGCTAATGATAACGCTACAGGTGTTGCTGCTTTGCTTGAAATATCCCGGCTGCTGGGTACTAGAAAACTTGTCAGGACGGTTCGTTTAGTTGCCTTCACCAATGAAGAACCACCTTTTTTTCTTCGACGTGACATGGGTAGTAAAGTATATGCATCCCTGGCCCGCAAACGCAAAGATAATATCGTGGCCATGCTGTCCCTGGAAACAATGGGATATTACTCCGAGGCTCCTCATAGTCAGCAATATCCTTTTCCTTTCAGTTTTTTCTATCCCCATACTGCCAATTTTATCGGCTTTGTCGGAAACCTCCGCTCCCTGCATCTGGTGCGGCAAAGCCTTGAAGCATTTCGACGTCACACGCAATTCCCCTCTGAAGGCACTGCAGCTCCAGGATGGATCACCGGCATAGGCTGGTCAGATCACTGGTCATTCTGGCGGGCAGGTTACAGGGCCATAATGGTAACGGATACAGCTTTATTCAGATATGAACATTATCATACCCCTGAGGATACACCTGAAAAAATTGATTATAACCGTTTAGCCAGGGTTACAAACGGTCTGGCCCACGTAGTCACTGAACTTGCAGGTATAAAAAACTTACGGTAACTGATTTATAGATCAATCTGTGGAGGAAAAATGGAAATTCACTTTCTCGGAGTCGGCGAAGCCTGTGATGGCAACCAACCGAACACATCTATCCTGATAAAAACCGATGCCGGAGAAACCGCAGGGGCGAATTCTACTTGACTGCGGCTTCAGTGTCCCGCACCAGTACCTCTCTTTAAATCCTTCAGCAGAAGAACTCGAGATACTCTGGATTTCACATTTCCATGGTGATCACTTCCTGGGTACGCCTCTTCTGCTCCTCTGGTTCTGGGAAATGAACCGGTCCAATCCTCTCAACATCATTGGCCCGCCAGGGGTCAAAGTTAAAATTGAACAGGCCCTTGAACTGGCCTATCCAAATCTTATATCCCGCCTGGGGTATTCCCTGTTATTTCACGAGATCATACCGGAGGAGCAACTGCACATTTCAGACAGCACCTTTAGTGCTGCCTATAACGAGCATTCACAACCATGTTTGTCATTAAGGCTTGAACTCCATGGGGAAATCCATCTTTTACAGCGGCGACGGCCGCCCAACCTCCATGACCCGATCTTTGGCCACTGGCTGTGATATTATAATTCATGAAGCTTACGGATTTGAGGACTCAGTACCGGGACATGGCTCCATCAAAACATGTCTTGATTTTGCCCGCAATTCAAACGTCAAACGTCTCGCACTAGTGCATATGCAGAGAGATATTCGTATGCAATTCGTAGATAAAATTAAAAACTTTCAGGAAAAATATAATGACGTGAAAATTATGTTACCGGAAAAAGGCAGCACAATAGCACTGTAGACTTTCTTGTGCCTGGCTGATGTGCTTTATCAGTTTCCAAAAGACTGCTCCGGATTTTTTCGGCCTTGACACCCGTAACTATTCTAAATTAAGGTATTTTTTGACAAAGGAATACTCAGGCACTTACACAAGATGTGTCCGGCGGGCAATCGGACGCAACTTTATCAGGAGGCATCCAATGCGATACTTCGCCATAATCTTTGCACTGATCATAATTGCATCAAATGTGATTGTACCCTCAGCTGAAGCTGACACCCGTTATGTCGGAGACCAGTTGGTAATCACTTTACGGCAGGGAAAAAGCACAAAGCATAAGATATTAAAAACTTTGGAGACAGGCACTCCAGGAGAGTATTGGAGGAAGAAGACCCGTCATATCTGAAAGTAAGAACCAGCGACGGTACCGAGGGATATGTTCTGCGCCAGTATATAAGTTCAAACCCTCCTAAAACGCAACGTATCGACGAGCTTGAAATCGAAAACAGTGGGCTGCAGAAAAAAATCAGTGAACTGCAGAAAACAAAGATCAGCCTTGAAAAGCAGCTCAATGGAATCCAGGAAAAATATGCTCGTGAATTCTCTGACTTAACTACAAAATCAGCAGATTATGAACAAAATCTTGAACAGTCCTTAAACAATGAACGCATTATAACTGAAAAGTACAACACCCTTATGGCCCAGGCCGAAAATGTTGTTAAGATCGCTAAAGAGCGGGATCAATTGCTCCAGAAAAACAAAAAACTGACAACAGGCATCAAAGAACTCCGGAATGAAAATGAAAAAATAGCTAATTCCAGAATGATCAAATGGTTTCTGGCAGGTGGCGGGGTTTTCTTCTTTGGCTGGATAATAGGGAAAAATTTCCAGAAAAAAACGAAGTCGTCTTTTAAGGCTTCTAGAAAATTTCTATCAAAAAGGCTCCTGGTATTCTTCCAGGGGCCTTTTTTGTTTCACATATTGAAAACATGCTATTCCTTCTTCTCAAAGGAGAGCATGGAGTTCATATCAAACTGCTACACCCTGCCGGGATTTTGCAACAATACCTGGCAGAGTTTCACAAAGAATATCAACCTCCCGGCTTGTGTTGAACCTGCTTAAACTGATACGCAAAGTACCATGTATATGGGTCTCCGGCACCGCCATGGCCCGCAGCACATGGGATGGATCAAGATCGCCGCTGTGACAGGCTGAATGCGCCGACACAGCGATACCTCTTTCGTCCAGTTCCTGCACCATTGCCCCGGAAGCACAATTCTTGAAACTCACATTCAGCGTATTTGTCAGTCGGGGCTGATTAGCACCATTAACAATTGCTCCATCAATCTCCTGCAGGATGCGTTTCCTGCAATCTGTTGCGAAGGGTAAGAACCTCGGACTTGCCACTCTCCAAATATTTGCCGGCCAATTCACAGGCTTGCCCCAACCCAACTATCCCGGCAACATTTTCGGTTCCCGCCCGGTGGTCCATTTCCTGACTGGCCCCCATGATCAGTTTCGCAAAGGGAGCTGTCCTCTTGACATAGAGGGCGCCACTGCCCTTGGGACCATGAAGCTTGTGTGCTGCCACAGCAAGATAATCGACCTGCAGGGTTTCAAGATCAAGAAGTTGCTTACCCACCAGCTGCACGGCATCACAAAGGAAAAGCACTTCTTTCTCCCGGCATAGTGCGCCTATTGCTTCCAGCGGCCAGATGACTCCGCTTTCATTATTGGCCCCCATAAGCGTTACAAGCGCAGTATCCGATCGGATGCTTGCAGCCAATTGTTGCAGGTCCAGGCCTCCATCCCCGCTCACAGGCAGCAATTCTATGGTATAGCCGAATCTCTGCTGGAGAAATTCAAGGGGTTTTAAAATCGAAGGGTGCTCAACTACAGATGTGATAATATGTTTTTTTTCAGGAAAGGCCGTAATTGCACTCCAAATTGCAGTATTGTTTGCCTCGGTCCCGCCGCTGGTAAAAAATAGCCTCTTCGGTGCACAGTTAAGCAGGAATGCCACCTGATCTCTGGCATTATTAATTCCTGCAAGAGCCTGCTCCCCGAACCAGTGCCCGCTTGAAGGGTTACCAAAACACTCACCGAGGTAGGGAAGCATTACCTCACGCACCGCCTGGTCCAGGGGTGTTGTGGCATTATTATCGAAGTAAATCCTCTCCATATTCCACCTGTTTTCTCCAAAATGCTCTCACGTCAAAACTCGTTAGACTTGGTGCCTAACGAGTTGAGAATTCACGGGGCATATTCATTCAAGTAAAATTACAACTCAGACGTTACAGCTTCTATATTTCAAGCATCCTGGCCAAAGCAATCCCGGCCAGTTTTGCAGTATCCGGATCAACTGTAATTTGATTTTTCACTTCCCTGTTTACCAGGCCATCAAGAACCCAGAGAAGATACTTCGGCTTTATCCTGTACATTGTTGAGCACAGACATTGAAACGACGAAAGAGAGTGAATCTCCTTGTCAGGATTTAAACGGGCAAGCCTGTTCACCAGGTTAATTTCTGTCCCTATGGCCCATTTTGACCCGGGGGGCGAACTGGAAACAGCTTTAATAATGTTTTCTGTAGAACCATACCGGTCAGACCCTGCAACCACCTCATAGGTGCATTCGGGATGAACAATTATCCTGACCTCAGGATCATTTTCACGCCACATCCTGACATGGGCTGCATTAAACTGCATATGGACTGTACAGTACCCGTTCCATAAAATAACCTTTGCCCTCTTTATTGCATCTTCACTGTTGCCACCCAGATACTCATCACGATTCCAGAGAATTATCTCTTCAGGCTTTATCCCCAATGCAACAGCGGAATTTCTCCCAAGATGTTCATCAGGGAAAAAGAAAACCTTATCCCCTCGCTCAAGGGCCCAGGTCAAAACTCTCTCAGCATTGGACGAGGTGCAGACCGAGCCTTGCCGCTCTCCAACAAATGCCTTGATTGCAGCGGATGAATTAACATAGGTAACTGGGATAATTCGGCTCGCTTCGGTTACAGCAGTAAGCTCTTTCCAGGCCCAGGAAACCTCATCCAGGGAAGCCATATCTGCCATGGGGCATCCGGCTCTGAGATCAGGCAGAATCACAGCCTGGTTGTCACCTGTCAGGATATCAGCCGATTCAGCCATAAAGTGAACACCGCAAAAGACGATATAAGGTTTGTCATCACAGGCGGCGGCGTGTTTCGCAAGTTTCAGAGAATCGCCGGTCATGTCGGCAAACCGGTAAACAGATTCCTGCTGGTAATGGTGGGAAAGAATCAGGAGTTTCTCGCCCAACTCTTCCTTACGCGCAACTATACGTTCAGCCAAGACATCCTCAGACTGCTCGTCGAATTCCGCTCCTATATCAATCTGTTGTGGTTCCAATGTGCAGCTCTTTTCTCAAATTATAAAATATCAACAGATCGGTTATTAATGATCTAATTATTGGTGAAATCCTGTGACACTTCTTTACCGGACCAGTTTAACCCACGCAGCACAAGGACCCTTGTCGCCCTGCCCCTCGCCAAACTTTACGCCATCCCCCTCAGACAACTCATTCATGGTGATATCTTTCAATGCATTTTCATGAAAATAAATCTCCTGGCCCTGCGGCGTAACGATAAAGCCATAGGATTCATAGGGGAAAATGCTTTTCACTACGCCTTCACCACCACTTGCCCCTTTTGCTGCTTCCGGCTGCACCTTGAAGGACTGGCGCCTTTTGCGCTGCAGTTCCTTTAACTGCAGCCCGAGAGTGTTAAATGCATCCACCAGCATAGGAACAACCTTTTCCCCTTTTCTTTTCACCACAGCCGTATCATTTGGTATTGAAGCTATTAATCGGAGTTCATAACCCCCTTCTTTATGGGAAGATGTGCCTTCAATTGTCACGCGCAAATTTTGAATAAAGCCTGCATGATGCCTGTCAAGCCGCGTCTTCTCTTCATCTATTTTTTCCTGCCACACCTTACGTATCTCCAAGTTACGGGCTTCAACCTGTAGTTCCATCTAGCTCCTCCATAAAATTTTAAGCACTATTTAAATGCGCCTTAAACGCACGTTCATTTATTATACTCTATATAATACCATATATGAGTATGATACCCTACCATTGTTGACAAATTCTGCCGAAAAAACAGCAGTGGAACATCTAACGTTTCATGCAAATCCAAAGAGCCGGAAACTAAATAAAAATGTAAAAACTTGGCAAGTCAAAAAAAACATAATAAGGTATTTTTCTTTTTCCCGATATATTTGAACATAACCACGAAAGGAAATGGATACAAGAACATGCTTGTCAAAGACATATTACATTCCCAAAAAACCTGTATCAGCTATGAATTTTTCCCGCCTAAACTGGAAGCTGACTGGGACATGCTGTTCCAGACAATTTCAGATTTAATCCCTCTTGAGCCTGCCTATGTCAGTGTAACATACGGTGCCGGCGGCTCTACCCGTGATCGCACCCATGAACTTTTGGTTAGAATCCAGGAGGAAACCGATCTTACGGTGGTGTCGCATTTAACCTGTGTCGGTTCCACAAGGGACGACATCCATGCTATTTTGAGCAAGTATACCGAACACGGAATTGAGAATATCCTGGCCTTGCGGGGTGATCTTCCCAAAGGACAAACCCATTGGGAGCAACCTGAAAACGGCTTTGCCTATGCCGCTGACCTGGTCGCGTATATCAAAAAACATTTTCCAGCAATGAGCGTCGGGGTCGCCGGATTTCCTGAGGGCCATCCCGAAACACCTAACCGTCTCAAAGAGATTGACTACCTCAAGGCAAAGGTTGATGCGGGTGCTGACTATATTGTCTCCCAACTCTTTTTTGAGAATCGCGACTTTTATGATTTCTGCGAACGCTGCACACTGGCACATATTAACGTTCCTGTCATAGCCGGTGTCATGCCTATAACCACCAAGCGCAGTATGATCAGGATGGCGGAACTTGCCGCCGGGGCTCGAATACCTGCACGGCTCCTGAAGTCTGTAGAACGGGCAGGGAGTGATGAATATGTGGAAAGGGTCGGGGTTCATTGGGCCACTGAGCAGGTTCGTGACCTGATTGATAACAATACACGGGGAATCCATCTTTACACCTTAAACTGCTCCACAGCAACTCTACGGATATACCAATCCCTTGGAATCAGCAGTTCCGCGCAGCTTTAAATGTGAGAAAGGGCCTCAATTTATTTTTTTGAAGTTTCTTGTGTAAAGCATGCTGGCATTGATCACCATTTTCTGCACATCTTTTGTCATTGCCCTTTCCGGGGCAATGATGCCGGGACCATTACTTACAGCTACAATCAGTGAGACTTCACGGCAGGGATTCAAAGCCGGACCACTTCTTATTCTAGGGCATGGCATTCTTGAGCTTATTCTGGTTCTTGCCTTAATCCTTGGTCTTGCCCCCCTCATACAAAGACAGGAAGTCTTTATTGTAACAGCCTTTGCCGGGTCTATCATTCTTATTTGGATGGCAGTGGGTATGCTGCGCACGCTCCATAGCCTTCATATTGATTGGGAGAAAAAAGCTACCGGGTCCAATCATTTAATCATGTCCGGCATTTTGTTGAGTATTGCTAACCCCTATTGGACTATCTGGTGGGCATCCATTGGCTTAGGGTATATACTTTACAGCCAAAAGTTTGGCATCCTGGGTGTTTTCGTTTTTTTCTTGGGTCATATCATGGCAGACCTTACATGGTATGCTATTGTCTCCCTGGCTGTTGACAGGGGGCGCCGTTTCTTAACTGACAGACTCTACAGGGGCGTTATAAGGGTATGCGCATCTTTTTTAATTGTCTTTGCCTGTTATTTTGCCTATGCCGGCTTTCATAAAATATTTGCATGATTACTTATCCAGTTCATGAATACATGAAAAATGCATCATGCCTGAAAACACTATAAAAACAACGCACTATGGCTGGTATATTGTAGCGGCCGGCACACTCTGCATCTTTGCCAGTCTCGGCTTCGGTCGCTTTGCATTGGGAATGCTGCTGCCCGCCATGGCTGAATCACTCAATCTCACATACTCCCAGATGGGTTTGATCAGCACCTCAAACTTTGTGGGATATCTGGTTGCAGTTCTTTTCTGCAGTTATATAAGCTCAAAAATAGGGAGCAGGCGCCTGATCTTCTTTGCTCTCCTGCTTGTTGCTGCTTCCATGCTTCTTGTAAGCAGGGCTAACAGTTTTATAACAGTGGCTGTCATCTACACGCTGACCGGTGTTGGGAGTGGAGCTTCAAATGTACCGATGATGGCCCTTATCGCCGCCTGGTTCGGCACCGGGCAACGGGGAAAAGCTGCCGGATTTGTTGTCATTGGCAGCGGTTTTGCCATTCTTCTTTCCGGCAAGCTGATCCCCTATCTCAATCAACTGAGTGAATCGGACGGCTGGCGGACCAGCTGGCTGGTACTGGGAATAATTGTGCTCATTATTTCCATCATCTGTTTTGTGGTAATCCGTGACACGCCTGCCGAATTAGGCTTGAAGCCTGTTGAGAGCAAAAAGAATTCCAGGCCCGACATCATCTCCAGTCATACTGAAGAGGCCCCACCTGTTACCCGAAAGGATATCTACCACCTGGGTGCTATTTATTTTCTCTTTGGCTATACGTATGTAATTTATGCCACCTTTATTGTGACTACGCTGGTGCAGGAGCGCGGATTTACTGAGACGGTTGCAGGCAATTTCTGGTCCTGGGTCGGATTTTTAAGCCTCTTTTCAGGTCCGGTGTTCGGTACCCTTTCAGACAAACTCGGCAGAAAGGCCGGCCTCATTGTGGTTTTCACTATCCAGATGTTTGCCTATCTTTTAGTTGCCCTGTCCCTGCCGATCAATTTTCTTTACCTCTCAATCGGCTGTTATGGCATAGTAGCCTGGTCCATACCATCCATCATGACTGCCCTGGTTGGGGACTATGTCGGACCTCAGAAGACGGCGCGTGTTTTTGGTTTTGTTACCTTTATCTTTGCTCTTGGGCAAATAGCCGGCCCGGCAATAGCTGGTTTTCTGGCTGAAAAATCCGGCAGCTTTTCAAGCAGTTTTCTGATGGCGTCCCTGTTTGCAGGCATTGCAGTCTTTCTCTCAACCCGTCTCAAGAAAACTGTGAAGATTCAGTAAATTATCCCGAAATTCAACCTTAGTCTCTTTAAGATTATCATTTTTTCACTTGCCGTTAACATGCCGTTACATTACTCTTTTTTTATAACTTTACAGAAACACCTGTCCTTACTGATTCAACCCTTGGGGAACCTCAGTATTCATGAAAAATCAATTTCTCCTGGCCGGTGATATTGGCGGCACAAAAACTATTCTGGCTCTTTTTTCACATGAAAAAGGTCCTTTGCAGCCTCTTTTTGAAGTCAGTTATCCAAGCAATGATTATGCGGGACTTGATACAATCATCACAGATTTCTTTTCACAGGCTGATGTTACTGCCGCAAAAGCCTGTTTCGGTGTAGCAGGACCAGTAAGGGATGGCCGGGCGGTCATTACTAATCTACCCTGGCAGCCTGATACGCAAAGGCTGCAATCGTCCCATGGTTTTTCCAAAGCAACGCTGATCAATGACCTGGTAGCAACAGGATATGCCATACCCCATCTGTCACAGTCAGACATATTCATCATCAATGAAGGTATTAATACTGTCGAAGGTGGTATAGGGATAATCGCTCCGGGTACCGGGCTTGGTGAGGCCATTTTTACCTGGGAGGGTTCCAGCTACATTCCAGTCCCTTCAGAAGGAGGTCATACTGACTTTGCACCGATTTCAAAGATCGAACTCGACCTGCTGACTTTCCTCAACAAACGGTACGGGCATGTAAGTTACGACCGGATATGTTCAGGCCGTGGCCTGCCGGGCATATACGATTTCATCAAAGCACATCACCAGCTTGAAGAGCCGGACTGGCTGGCTGAGGATTTGGCTACTGCAGAAGACCGGACACCGGTCATTGTCAATGGAGCTTTAAATAACACACAACACTGTGAAATATGCAATAAAACAGTGCAGATGTTCGTATCTATTCTGGGTGCCGAAGCCGGCAACCTGGCACTCAAAGGCTTGACCACAGGTGGCATGTATTTAGGAGGAGGCATCCCCCCCCGTATTCTGCCTTTTCTCAAAGAAGAAACTTTCATGAAATCATATACCGGCAAAGGACGCATGTCTTATCTTTTACATGATATCCCTGTCAAGGTCATACTCAATTCAAAAGCCGCACTCATTGGTGCCGCATCCTTTGGCCTGGGATTAAAATTTGAGTCATTATAACTTAGATAATACCCATGAATAAAAAACTCGTTCAGCGTCTGCTCATAGTTGCTGCAATTATTGTTGTCGTGATCCTTTTTAAAGTTCTTGGTCTTGGACAATATTTGAGCCTGGAGTATTTAAAAACGTCACAAGATAAATTTGTTCAGCTCTACGCCGGCCACCGCTTGACCGTTATTGCCACTTATATGGCAGTCTATATAATGGTTACAGCCCTTTCTCTGCCAGGCGCTGCAGTCATGACCCTGGCTGGAGGTGCCATGTTTGGCTTCTGGATCGGAGTGCTTGTCGTTTCATTTGCCAGTACCATCGGGGCCACCCTTGCCTGTTTTGTTGCCCGCTTTCTCTTGCGCGACTGGGTGCAGAACAAGTTCGGCAAAAAACTCGCTACAATGAATAAAGGCATTGAAAACGAAGGTGCTTTCTATCTCTTCTCTTTAAGACTGGTGCCGATCTTTCCGTTCTTTGTCATCAACCTTGCCATGGGGTTGACCACCATGAAACTCTTGACTTTTTACTGGGTGTCCCAGATTGGCATGCTGCCCGGGACCATGGTCTTTGTGAATGCCGGTAAAGAGTTGGGGCAGATTGAATCGCTCTCAGGTATCCTTTCCCCTGGTCTGATTATTTCTTTTGTTTTCCTGGGACTTTTTCCAATTGCAGTAAAAAAACTTCTCTACTTTTATAAAAAAAGGACAGGCAAACTGCTCCCTGAAAAAAAGGAGACAACCGATGGCAAAGTATGATTTCGATCTTGGGGTATTAGGTGGAGGTGCTGCAGGGCTGACCATTACTGCCGGTGCTGCCCAGCTTGGGGCAAAAACGCTTCTGGTGGAAAAAGAACCTGCCCTTGGCGGGGACTGTCTGCATTATGGCTGTGTACCCAGCAAGACCTTGATCAAGACAGCTAAAGTATATCATGAAATTAAGCATGCCGTAAAATTCGGATTGCCGCAGGTTGAAATAAAACCGGTTGATTTTCAACAGGTTTCAAATCGCATACGCTCGGTAATCAATGTCATCCAGAAACATGATTCTGTGGAACGTTTCTGTTCTCTTGGCGCCAGGGTAGAATTCGGCCAGGCTGAATTTATTGACGAACATTCCATTCGTTTGCATGGAAAAACATATTCTGCAAAGACCTGGGCCATTGCTACCGGGTCGTCTCCTGCAAGTCCTCCCTTTGATGGTCTTGATAATGTCTCATACCTGACAAACAAGGATATTTTCTATCTTGATAAACTTCCCGTCTCAATGATAATCCTTGGTGGCGGCCCCATTGCCATAGAAATGGCCCAGGCATTTAACAGACTCGGCACCAGGGTCAACGTCATTCAGCGCAGCGGCCAGATCTTAAGCAAGGAAGACAAGGATATGGCTGATACTGTCATGGCACGACTATCTGAAGAGGGCGTTAACTTCGTCCTCAATTCATCCATTGTCAATATCAAGGAAAGAGATGGCAGCAAGCAGGTTACATTTAAAAACAAGGCAGGAGACATTGAGACCGTTTCCGCACAAACACTCCTTGTTGCCATGGGAAGGGCTCCTAATGTCAAAGGGCTTGGCCTGGAAAACATAGGCCTCACCTTTTCCAATAAGGGAATCGGGGTTGACGACCGTTTGAGAACAAATCATAAGCACATCTATGCTGCCGGCGATATTACCGGCAAATATCAATTTACCCATGCAGCAGGCTATGAAGGAGGTATTGTGATCAGTAACGCCATTTTTCACCTGCCTCGAAAAGCCGATTACACATTTCTCCCCTGGTGTACCTATACCAGTCCCGAGCTTGCCAGCATCGGTTTAAACGAAAAGGGCGCAACTGCTGCAGGTATCAAGTATTCAGTGTGGACTGAGGAGTTCAGAAATAATGACAGAAGTCTTGCAGAGGGTGAAGAAACGGGCTGGATAAAAATGCTCCTGGATGAAAAGGAAAAACCTATTGGCGTCCAAATCCTTGGGCCCTCTGGAGGTGATCTTCTGGGAGAATGGGCAGCTATATTAAACGGCAAGGTTAAACTTTCCACTCTGGCCGGTGCAGTTCATCCTTATCCAACCCTGGCCGAAATCAACAAAAGAGTAGCAGGTTCTTATCTTTCAGAAAAAATATTTTCGGACACGGTGAAAAAAGGCTTAAAGCTTTTCTTTAATTTTAAAGGCAGGGCATGTGGAGTTCCTGACTAAGTTTTTTTATTAAAAAACATTTAAAGGTTGCCAAAACACCTCAAATTCCATTATATAAGCGCCTTTTTAACTTCTACTTAATAAATACTAATTTGATGTAGCGAGGGATGATAATGGTTGCAAAGGAAAATTATACGTTTTACAGCGGCGGCTTAAAAGGTGCAGAAACAGCCTTTGGTGAAGCTGCTGAAAAATGGTCCGTTAAAGAAGTGAACTTCACCTTTTCCGGACAGAAGACCAACAGGCAGAAAAATGCAGTAGTCCTTTCAGATGATGATTTGAAACGGGGCGACATCAGCATGGAACTGGTTTCCAAAATGATGAACCGCACATACTATGAAACTGAAAAAATCAGAAAAGTACTGCAGACCATTTTCCACATGGTAAATAAAGGCCATCAGGTTTTCGTCATCGGTACAATACTGGAAGACAATACAGTAAAAGGCGGCACAGGCTGGGCCGTGGAACTTGCCAAACTGTTTAACAGGCCTTTATCTGTATATGACCAGGCAAAAAACAACTGGTATAGCTGGAAACAGGGCGCCTGGATTCAAGACACCCCTATGATCGAACATGAAACTTTTGTCGGGTCCGGAACACGTAACCTGTCGGAAAATGGCAGAAAAGCTATTGACAGACTTTTTGAAGATACCTTCGCGTCTCTTTAATTAATTTTCACATCAGAAATAAAAAAGCCGTGCAGTTCAGTGTGCACGGCTTTTTTTTATGTACTCTTTCTCCCTCTGGAAGATAGACTTTTATTTCACCCAACTATTGAAATGAATCCTTTCAAGGGTGGAAGATTCACAACTACTTGGAACTGCAGCGGGAGAGCCCATGGCAACATAGCTATGGGCAATAATATTATCAGGCAGGCCCAACAGAGTGGTCATACCATATATTCTATCACGATCAGGGAATATAGTAGATATATGTGCTCCCAGACCATTGGCATGGGCAGAAACCAGAATTTGCTGTGATGCTGCCTCACAGTCAAGCATCCATTTATCCTTATCCTCTGCCCCATCTAAATCGCCACAGACAATGATAGCGGCCAAAGCCTGCACTGTAAGCGGATGACGGGGAACTATTTCAGATGCTTTACTCAGGGATTCAATTTCATTCAGGACTATGAACTGGGTCGGCTGCCCCTTTGCTATTGAAGGGAGGTTTATGGCTTCCTCCACCAAATCGCAGATGGTTTCTGCCGAAATCGGTCCTTGTCCCATATTCTCACTGCTCTGCATGGTTGCAATTACTCCAGTAAAATCATAATTTATATCAAAACGTTAACAAAACACATACCCTATAATATTTATCCTTTTTCGCTGCCAAAGTAAAGATGAATTTGTAGCTGGGATCAAGTCAGCAGTGTATATTGCTGTTGTTATTTTAGCAAAAATGCATCGCTCTTTTTGCCGACAAATGGAAAAAGGAGCCCAGACCTGACAGACAGGCATCACCTCCAAACGATTGATATTGATATGTGGCGGCAGACTGGTCACCCAGTAGACCATTTCTGCAATATCATCTGCAGTCAGAGGCTGAGTCCCCTGATACACTTCTGCAGCACGCTCGGCATCCCCATTAAATCTGATTATAGAGAACTCTGTTTCCGCCAAACCAGGCTCAATATTGGTTACCCGGATCGGGGTGCCATGCAGATCGGATCGCAGATTGCTTGAAAACTGTTTAACAAACGCCTTGGTGGCCCCGTAAACATTACCTCCCGGATAGGGAGTGGAACCTGCCACTGAACCAATATTTACAATATGGCCTCGCTGCCGTTTAACCATGCCGGGCAGAATCTGTCTGGTACAATACATCAAGCCCTTTATGTTTGTATCCACCATTGTTTCCCAATTATCCAGATCCGCTTCATGGGCCGGTTCAAGGCCCAGGGCAAGGCCGGCATTATTGATCAGAATATCAACATCCTGAAAAGGTTCAGGCAACCCTGCCAATGTTTCCGCTACACCTTTTCGGTCGCGGACATCCAGCTGCAGGACAAGACTCTCTGTGTCTGATAATTCCTGCTGCAATGTTTCAAGTTTGTCAAGACGCCGGGCTGCAAGAATCAACCTGGTTTGCGGCCCCCGATATTTACGGGCGCATGCCTCGCCAAACCCAGAACTTGCCCCGGTAATCAGTATGGTTTTCTTCATTGCAGGTTCCTGGCAATAACTTAATATTAAACCTCAAGAAATACGTACTTTTTAACATAAGGTAAATATTCCTTAAAGTAAATGCATGCCAACTTCCGGTAATGATTGCCGGCTTCGTAGCAGATCGCTGGTGAGAAATGCGGGCTAGTTCTTGACAAAGCCTGTCCACTCATTGTAATCAGTTCCAGTATCATTTCTGTGAGCAGAGAAAATGGCAAAGAAATACAATATCCCTGAAGATGAGATTGTTGCAGGCATTAAAATCGCCACCCTGCCCACCGTCACTGCCGAGATGGTGGACAGGGAAACCATCATGTTCTAACTGGAGATCCAATGGCATTATTTAAGAAAAAAACATTAACCGGCCTGGCCCGCACCTGCGGCTGAGCTGCCAAGATCGGTCCGACGGTCCTGTCGGAAGCGCTAGAGGGA
>PVMK01116294.1_pt1 | contig 28976 bp, 38 predicted proteins | sample 1853481 | NCBI WGS metagenome assembly PVMK01 (sample SAMN08533507, study PRJNA380276) | Marine sediment metagenome, whole genome shotgun sequencing project.
GAAGCGGCGTTCACTAGCTTCGGGATCGGGAGAGCGACGTTTAGTGGACGTTTTCTGGAAACGATAGGCGGTGGAGCGGGAAAAAAAAAATTGATTATTGATAATTTCTGATTTTAGTGTGTTTTAAATTAATTTATTATACAAAGAATTTCAGAACTTACATGGAGATTCTTGATGATAAAATTCATGTTTGGATTGATAGTGCAAAGTATGTAAAAGCTATGCCTGCGATTTATATTCTGTATAATAGAAATAAGGAGATTATTTACATTGGAGAAAGCCAAAATCTTCAAAATACCTTTACCAAGTATGTGGATACTGATTTTGAGGGTGATTCTTGTAAACAAAAAACTCATAGTTATCAGCGAGAGTTTGTAGAAAACCCAGAAGAACGAAAGAAGATACTTTTAGAGGATTTTAAAACAGAGTATGGAAAATTACCTTCCTGTAATCAGGAATAATTGGTTTTACAAATCATCACTAGTACTATGGAGTTAATCTATCAACGTCTCTGGGATAAAATGTCACATCACGAATGTTTTCTGTACCTGTAAGTGCCATAATTAGCCTTTCAAGTCCAATGCCGCAACCTGCATGTGGAGGCACACCATAATCAAAAGCTCCGAGATGATAATCAAAAGCATCAGTTTTCATTCCTTTGTTTTTCATTCTCTCTTCTAGTTCATCTCTTTTTTCAATTCTTGTACTTCCAGAGGAGAGTTCCAAATCACCAAACATTAAATCAAAAGATTCTGAAATTTTTGGATTTGATTTGCTTTCTTTAACGTAAAATGGCTTTGGACCTAGTGGCCAATCTTTGATAAAGTAAAAACCTTCCAATCCAATTTTTTTGAGATTAGATGGATAAAGATCATCTCCCCACTCAACTTTTGCTCCTACTTTGAGCATCTTCTCAACTAATTCATCATAAGAGTATCTTGGAATAGTCTCCTGAGTTTTTGGGATGATAAATTCTGTATCAGGATTTTCTTTTGCAAAGTCATTTACAGTATTGACAGATATTCTAATAATTTCTTCAATTCTAGTCATTACGTCATTGTAATCCACAAATGCTTCTTCCAAATCAATTGAAATTGCTTCAGCTAAATGTCGATTTGTTCTAGAGGGTTCTGCTCTAAAAATTGGTGCAATCTCAAATACTTTTTCAAAGCTCATTGTAAGCTGTTCTTTGTACAATTGGGGGCTTTGAGCTAAAAAGGCCTCTTTGTTATAATAAAAAATTGGAAAAAGTGCAGCTCCACCTTCAGTTGCAGTTGCAATCATTTTTGGAGTATTGATTTCTAAAAAATTTTGTTCGTTGAAATAATTTCGAATTGAGTATAATACTTGGCTTCTTGCATTGAAAATATCTTGTAAAACTTTACGCCTCAAGTCAATTGGCCTGACTTCTAGTCGAGTATCAATATTTTTTACAGTTTTTGCTAATGGCTCAAAAGGAGGAATTTTTTGAACTTCAGAGAACACTCTGATTTCAGATGGGACTATTTCAAATCCATTTGGGGATTTTTCAGATGATTTTACTTTGCCAGAAATGGCTATAGAAGAATGTGGCTTTAATGAAGATAATTTTTCACGGACCTCATCTGGGCAGTCTCCTTTTTTTGCAACAATTGAGATATCTCCATTCTTGTCTCGAATAGTTAGAAAACTAATGTTACCATGACCTCGAACTGTCAAAACCCATCCCATAATGGTGACATCAATTCCATCCTTTGAAGAATCCAGTTCATCAGAATAATGGGATCTACGTAAACTTCCAAGCTCAGTTTCTATCATAATTTAACTAAATTGGCTATATCATGGTGTAATTAATTTTCCTCTAAAACATTTATCATTGCAAAGAAATTGACATCAAAACATGACACTGACCAATAAAGAAAAAACAATTGCATTAATTTCCAATGGAATTGCTGTTTACTCGCTTTATCAGGAACAAGGTAATCTGCCAGAAAACATAACATTGTTTGATTTTGTTTTAAAGGCAATTCCTGACGATGTTAAATCAGAATTGACTCCAGAATTAATTGATGAGGTCTTTGAATATGTAACATTCTCACATAGTTCATAAAGTCGAAAATTCAAGAAAACATACACATTGACAGCAATTGCAACACTAGGCTCGCATTGTGCTTTGCAGGTTCTAAAAGGAGCAAAAGATGAAGGCATCAAGACAATGCTTGTTTGTGAGAAAAAACGAGAAAAACTTTACAGGAGATTTCCATTCATTGATGAATTTATTTTAGTAGATTCTTTTGTTGAAGTTCTAGACCAAAAATGTCAACAAGCCTTGGAACAAAATGATGCAGTAATCATTCCTCACGGAACACTAATTGCACAAATGAGCTCTGAGCAAATCGAATCAATAAAGACTCCAGTTTTTGGAAACAAATGGATTTTACGTTGGGAGTCAGATAGAGTAAAGAAAGAACAGTTGATGAGAGAAGCAAAACTTCCAATGCCAAAACAAGTATCTAGTCCTAGTGAAATTAACAATCTAGTAATTGTCAAAAGGCAGGGAGCAGCTGGTGGCAAGGGCTACTTTATGGCAACAAGTGAGGAAGACTATAACACAAAAAGAAATGGTTTGATTTCACAGGGGATAATATCACAAGACGAGTCACTTTACATTCAAGAATATGCAGCTGGCGTTTTAGCTTACTTGCAGTTTTTTTATTCTCCCATTAAAGAAGAACTAGAATTTTTTGGTGCAGATCAAAGACACGAATCTGACATTGAGGGCCTTGCAAGAATTCCGTCTGAGCAGCAGTTAAAAAATAACAAAGTCCCTTCATTTAACGTAATTGGAAACAGTCCACTTGTTTTACGAGAATCTCTTTTAGATGAGGTTTACACAATGGGTGAGAATTTTGTAGAGGCTGCAAAAAGAGTTGTAAAACCAGGTATGAATGGACCGTTTTGTATTGAAGGAGTGTATGACGAGAATGCAAAATTTACATCCTTTGAATTTTCTGCAAGAATCGTGGCTGGGACTAATATCTACATGGATGGGTCTCCATACTATTCTTTATTGTATAATGAGCCTATGAGTATGGGTAAAAGAATTGCTCGTGAGATAAAAAATGCAAAAGACTCAAACCAGCTAGATAAAATTACAACTTAAAATAATTATTTTTTGAAGGAGGGACCGTAACAGATTCGAATTCCTATCATCATTAATTTGCTGAAACTGCCATTCCATGCTGAGACTTTACGATATACTTGTCTCTAATCTTGACACTTGCCCAATCAATTACTAATACGGTAATCAACACAACTATCAAAAACACAGTAGCTTTTCCGTATTCAAAGAATTCTATATGTTTAATTATGTAAAATCCAATTCCACCAGCACCAACTATTCCCAAGATACTTGATTGTCTAACATTGTAATCAAACATGTACAATAGTTGGCTTAGAAAATGAGAGGCACATTCAGGTAAAACTACATAGCGGATTAGTTGCCATTTGGATACTCCGATGGAGATTACTGCATCCATTGGGTCTGAGTCAATTGTTTCAATTACTTCATACTGTAACTTTGCCACAAAGCCTACAGTATACATTATGATTGCCAAAACTCCTGCAAAAGTTCCCAAACCCACCATTATCACAAATAACATTGCCCACAAAATTGATGGAAATGTTCGAATGGCTGCAAGAATTGCTCTAACAGGACCATAAACATACTTGGAGTTTAGATTACGTGCTGCCAACATGCTAATTGGTAAAGCAATTACAACTCCAACAATTGTGCCGATAAATGCCATCTGGATAGTTTCAAGCATTGACCAAAAAGCAGTCCCAAAAAGTTCTGGTTCAAGTTGTGTCATCTCTTCGGCAATAATTGCAAGGTTGGGAATTCCTTCAACAAATTCTAAAGGATTTGCATCAACATTGTAAGACGCTGCAACCACAAGCGCAATAATAATTCCGACTATGAGATTATTTTTTTGATTCATCTGAATACATCTCCATAATTTCATCAGTAGTTAGGTCACCGCATTGAAAGTCAACTATTTTCTCGCCCTCAACTCCAATCTCTAAAATTTTCTCCCCGTCTTTGATTACTGCCACTCGATTAGCATATTCTAGCGCTAATTGCATATCATGATGAACCATTATTGCAGTTAGATTCATTTTTTTTTGAGCATCTGAAATTAAATTCATGATTTCTCTTGCAGTAACATGATCTAGTTCTGAAACAATTTCATCGGCAAGCAAAATTGTAGGTTTTTGCATTAATGCCCTAGCAATTGCCACTCTTCTTTTTTCCCCACCGCTAAGTGTGTAAGCCTTTCTTTCTTCTTTTCCCGATAAGCCTACAAGTTTTAGAATTCTTTTTGCCTCTTGAATTTCTTCCATAGGAAAATTTTTGAGTAATGATTGGAATCGCCCTAACCTAGGCAATGCACCAATCATAGTGTTTTCCAATACTGAAATGTTTTTAATTAAACCCAAATTTTGAGGAATGTATCCAATTTTATGCATCATTAATTTGAATTTTTTATTATTCATGTTTGGTGTTTGATAATCTATTTTTATGGTACCTTTGCTTGATGTCATCATTCCATTCATTAGTTTAAGCAATGTTGATTTGCCACATCCTGATTGACCTACAATTGCATAGTTTGTTCCCCTTTCAATTGAGAGATTTATTCCATGGAGAATGTAATTTTTTGAATCATATGATGCCCATACATCATTCATTTGGATAATTTTTTTTGTTGAAATTTCTGAGGGGGGTGTAGGAGACATCTGTAGCAGTTCCATTTCTAGATAAACCGCTTTTATTTGCTCTTGTTGTACTTGTCCAGGATTTGTTGGTCAAGACCTGTCAGTGCGTCAATAAATGTTCCAAATTCTCCAATATGCATAGTAGTTGTTGTTGGGACTAGGGCTTCAGCGCCATAAAGATTTCTCAAAATATCATTGTTCTCATCATAGTTGAGTTCAATTAATGCATCGACAAGTGCGTCTTTTGTGGACTCGGACATGTCTGCATTTACCATAAACACGTGAGATGGAACTGGACCAATTGTTACAACTGGTCGTATCTTTACTTGATCTTCTAATTCAAGATATTTTTGGGCCGCAATATCTGAACCAAATGCAACATCCACGTGTTCGTTGATTAATAGTTTCAATGCAGCTTTGTATCCTCCAGCAAAAGTATAACTCTCAAAGTTTTCGGCAAGAGCCATTTCTAGTGCCACAATACCAGCGCCATCAATTTGGATATGACCGTCAGTGACCAAGGTACCCATTGGCCTTACAAAACCAGAAGAACCTGTAATGCTAGTAAAGGCCACCTTTTTTCCAATCGTATCTTCAATTGTTTGAATGGAATTATCGTCAGCTCTAACCCAAACTGTTGCTTGATAGTTTACCTTGCCAGCTACTACCTCAGCCAGAACAGCTTCTGCTCCAGTCCTTTGATGAGTAATCCAAGCAGGTCCAGTATCCATAAAGGCAGCATCAATATGACCAAACCGCATTCCTTCTATAATGGCCTCATATTTTGTAGGCACGACAATCTCAACATCAACACCTAGCTTGTTTTCTAGAAATTCTTCTAGTGCTTCAGCTTTTGAAGTTAATTCATCAGCTTTTTCTATTGGAATAAATCCAATAGTTAATTTATCAACGTCTAGTGATTGGTCACCTGATGAAACGTTGATGACTCCGTTTTCAATTAGAAATTCAATTCCGTTTAGAAAAGTTTGATCATCAACACTGCCTTCTGCCCACCATGCAGCATTGGTTTTGATCCAATCAGGAATTAAACTCTGAGCTTCGGCATTTTGATTAAAGGCAAAAGTTGTTACGCTAATTGCCAATATTGCAATAATAATTGAAAAAAATAATTTTCGTTTCATGTACTGAAAACCTTAGTTTTAGCTAAGTTATTTAAATTATATTTTCATTCTATGTCTTTATTCTAAATCTATAGAATGAGAACAAAAACTGGTATTAAAAATTACGAAATCAAAAGGTTAGGACTTTGTGTTGGGATATAGGTGTAAAATCGGTTCAGAATCATTTAGTGTAATTTCGACTTTTCCAATTCTGCTACGATATTTTTTTATTTTTTTACCTTCACTTGAAAAGATAAACTTGTGTACTTCAACTAGTGCTAGGTCTTCCAGAGAAGATAGGGTTTTGTAAACCGTGGATAATGATAGGCTTAGTTCATCGGCTATTTGATTTGCATCTTTTGATTCGTTTTTTATCGAGAATAAAACGGCCCTAGTGCATAGGTTACTCAATGATTCAATTATTTTTTGAGTTACGTTATACTCTGCATTTTGAATAATGTTAGATAGTGCCATAAATTTCACCGATTGGATACCAAGCTAAGAACTGGTTCTGGTTTCTGTATTGAAATGTCTGCCTTGCGAATTCTGCTTTTATAGACTTTGTATTTTCGTCCTTTATCAGAGAGCATCCATTTTTCGATTTCTATAAGAGTTAGTTCTTCTAGGTCTCCCTAATTTTTTATATACACTGCTAAGTGGAATTTTTAGTTTTTCTGAAAGCTCAGTAGCCGTTTTTCCTTTTTTAATAACTGAGAATAAAATTGCTCTTGATTCGGCATCAGCAAGTGCTTCAATTACTTTTTGAGTAATATCATATTTTTTTAGTTGAGGCAAAGTTATACGTCTAGTCAAGTAAATCCAAAATTATCAAAGAGTTATTTAAACGACATGATTTGATTCTCATTCTAGAGATTTAGAATGATTAATTAAAAGAAGGGACTTCCTTATTTGGTTTAAAACGATTCCATAAAAGTCCAAGAATCAAACCTACTGCAATCCAATATGTGGAAACACCTAGTACAGACATTATTCTAAATCCATTAACTAAATCCATTGGGGCATTGACCTCATCTGGGTTTTCAGGCATTATAACAAAAACTGCGGAAATAAAAACAGCATAGCCAACTAGCGCCACAAGTTTCTTGTTGCCCTTGAATTTTTTGGATAATTTGTAAAATCCTACAGCTGCAAAACCAGAAATTGCAATAAATGAAAGATATAGAATTGCTCTTAAAACAACTGTATCCCCATCTCCAACTGTTGGAGGATTTGCGGGATATTTTAAAAATGGAATAAAGTAAATGGTAAACCACATAACGCCTGCCAAAACTAAGGCCTTTTTGATATTGCCGTTTCCTGGCAATGAATTTCTAGATAGAGCAAATACAATTCCAAATAATGCACCTATTGATGTTCCTAAGATAACCCCAGCTAAAAGCTGTCCTCCTTTTTGCCATGCTCTATATCCTTCATATTCAACCCAAAATTCTAAGGTGTCATCTTCTTCACCTGATGCAAACAGATTTTGGTTTTCGATTCCAATTGCTTCATCAAGATAAGGTTCAACTAAAACAAGATTTGCCGAACCATGAACTAGTCCTGCAAATGCACCTGAGAGTAAAACAATTATTAGAAATATCGATGTTTTCATGAAATTAACTCCTAATGACAAGGAAACCCTGCGGCATGTCTCATGTCGTGGGTTAGTTCATGTATGTATAGATCTTCAAATGCTTGCTCCCCATAAACAACACTAAAGATATGTCCTTGATCAAACCCGACAAGAAATAATCCAAATGCAAAAACAATAGCCAACGCAACAATTGCGATAATTGGAACCCCGCTTTTGGACACGTTAATTTGGCTTGGTTGGGACATGCCCTTATCCTAGAAAAAATGTATTTAAGTCCTTGGATAATTTATTCAATTTAAATATTCTACAGATAAAAATTCATCCTGAGAAAACAAATTAAGATTCTTTTAATTCCTGTAATGATCGGAATTGTTTCTGGTGCATTTATTGCATTTTATCCTGGACCAGAACAGAATAATGAACTTCTGACTAAAACAAAATTAATTCAAGATGGATCACCAATTCTGGGGGATCCTTCAGCACCAATTACTATTTTGGAATGGGGGGATTATCAATGTACATTTTGTTACCGGTTTCACGAATCAACTCTTAACATTTTAGAGCAAGATTATATTCAAACAGGTAAGGTAAATATGGTTTTCAAAGACTTTCCATTAAATGGCCCAGATTCAATTCTAGCCGCAGAGGCATCATATTGTGCCCAAGATCAAGGAAAATATTGGAAATACCATGATGAACTGTACAAAAATTGGGGAGGTGAAAAAACTGGATGGATTACCAGGTGGTCCCTTAATGCATTTGGAACAACAGTTGGACTTGATTTGGATAAATTTAATCAGTGTCTTGACGAACACAAACATCAAGACAAGGTAAACCAACTCTATCAACTTGGAAAAGAGATTGGAATTGATGCTACTCCATCATTTTTAATTTTTAATGATGAAAAAATTATCAAAATTAGAGGCAACCAACCACTAGAAACATTTCTAAGAACAATTGATGAATTATAATATCAAAAAATAGAAATTGAAAAATCAACCAAACTTAATATTCGCATTACCAAGAGGAGTTTCAAATGGGTAAAATTAACATTGAAAAACAAGATTCAGTAAAGATGTATAAAATTAGAAAGACACTTGATGAGTTAACTGAAAAATCAGGTCATGGAACTGAATTAATTACAGTATACATTCCAAAAGGAAAACAACTTCACGAAATTATTAGCACATTAAGGATAGAGCAAGGTACTGCAGATAACATAAAATCAGATTTGACTAGAGGGCATGTAGTAGATTCCCTAGGAAAAGTCATTCAAAGATTGAAACTTTACAAAAAAACTCCTGAAAGAGGATTAGTAATTTTTTGTGGTGCCTTGCCTCCAGAAGGAGGAGGTCCACTTGGAAGTGAAGTTGTAAAAATTTACGAGTTGGATCCTCCCAAAGATTTGAAACAGTATCTTTACAGATGTGATGATCACTTTCATGTAGATATTCTCAAAAACATGCTAAAAGATGACAATTTGATTGGCTTTATTGCAATTGACGCAAAAGATTGTGGATGGGGACTCTTACATGGTGAAAAAATCGAAGTGCTCTCACAGACTGGTTCTGGTGTTGCAGGTAAGCATAGACAAGGAGGTCAGTCAGCAAAAAGATTTCAAAAATTAAGAGAGATGGAATTGACTTATTTTTACAACAGAGTGGCCCAAACATCACGTGAGTATTTTATCGATATTTATCAAGTTAAGGGACTGATAATTTCAGGGCCAGGACCAACCAAGGAAGACTTTATCAACGGAAATTATTTGGAATACAGACTACAAAACATGATCATAAACACAATAGATGCATCATATGCTGGTGCTGAAGGAATTAGAGAAGCTTTTACAAAGTCTTCTGATATTTTGTCAAATTTTAGGATGGTAGAAGAGAAAAAACTCGTTGAGGATTTATTCAGACATATTAACTCAAATTCTGGACGTGGGGTGTATGGATTAAAAGAAATAATTGAATTTTTACATAATAATGTAGTAGATACTTTGATCATAACAGATGATACGAATTTACACAGAGTAGAAGGAAAGTGTAAAAGATGCCAACACATTCAAGAAGAAATTATTGAACGGCCTCAGGTAATTCCAAAAAAAACAGAATTTACAAGTAAGCCTTGTCCAAGCTGTAATGCAATGGAAGTAGAGGCAAATGAAAGAGATATTGTAGATTACCTAGCGCTGATTGCAGCAAAGACTGGGAGTAAAATTGAAGTGATTTCAGGTTCTGCAGAATACGGAAACATGTTGTCCAGTCTTGGAAAAGTAGGAGCAATCCTGCGTTATAATCCAGGACATGCTAAGTGAATGATTTTTTAATTTTTTCTGCAAGTTTTGATAATTCAGCATCATCGGCAATGAAGCGTTTGGTCCAAATAGTTCCCTTGTGATTATATCGTGGAATAATGTGAATGTGAACGTGAGGAACGATTTGTTTTGCTGCCCTCCCATTATTTTGACCGATACTAAAGGCATCAGCTCCTGTAGCATCCAAAATTGCCTTTGCTATTTTTGGTACTGTTGAGAACATTTGGCCTACATCACTAGATGTCATATCAGTTATTTTTTCATGATGTTCTCTTGGAACAACCAGACTATGACCAGTATCAATTGGATACTTGTCCAAAAAGGAAACATGTAGATTATCTTCGTAGATAAAATATCCGTCTCTTTTACCAGAAAGAATATCACAAAAAAGACAATTCATAATATGTAATCGATTTTTGATTTTATTATTTGTTTAATCGTCGAACAGTTAATTAGGGTATTTTTTAAAATTTTAACATCTCATGGGCAGAAAAGAAAGAAGAGACCGGGAACAAAAGCGTGAAAATTACGCTTCGCAGAGATCTTCTGAAAAAAGAAAAAACATGCTCATAGCAATTGGAGTATTTGCAGTTATTGCTGTAATTGTAGGATATTCTATTTTCTTGTTTGCAAACATGACACAAAATGCACCAGGAGGACCCCCAAATGCTGGACCATTAGGTAGTGAACACTCACATGCAGGAATTTTGGTTAAAATCTTTGGAGATGCATTTGACTTTTCATCCCCATCTTACCAAATCAAATCTAGTTGGATTCACTTTGAAGGAAATGATGGAACTACTATTCACAAACATGCGACTGGAGTTAAACTAGGATGGTTGTTTGATACACTAAACCTAGGTCTAAGTGATGAATGTTTTGAATTCTCAGACGGAAGAAGTTTTTGTACCAATGATGAATATTCAATAAAATTTTTCATTAATGGAGAACCAGTCACTGGAATTAGAGATTACGAAATTTCAGAAGACGATAAAATTCTAATTTCATATGGTGCAGAGACACAAGATGAGATTGAGTCTCAATTATTGGAGTTAATGGCTCAGCAACTCCAAAAATAGTCAGACAAAATTATTTTAAAATGATTTTTCTGGTGTAAATTCTGCAGTATCATCAAAAAACATGTAATACCCACACATTACACATTTTAAAACTGTCAACCCAGTAGTAAGAAATTCTTTATCCTCATATTGTCCACTAAGCTTTACATTTTTTCCTACCATCTCGGCTTTTTTGCTTTGACATACAGGACATGAAAGAGATTTGTTTTCCATAGACTTATTTGGCATATTCAGAATTTAAACGATTTATGATAAATCTAGATTGTTTAATTCAAAGGATAATTTCAAAAAGGTCTAAATTATAGCAAATAGCAATTTGGATGATATGGAAATATCTAGTAGAAATGTTGTAGAAGGAACAGCCCGTGCTCCACACAGAGCAATGTACAAAGCCATGGGGTTAACGGATGATGATTTAAGCAAACCATTTGTTGGAGTTTGTCACACTGGAAATGAGGCTACTCCATGTAACATTCATTTGCCTCAATTGGCACTCAAAGCAAAAGAAGGTGTGATTGATGGTGGGGCAACCCCTAGAGAATTTTCAACTATTGCAGTTAGTGATGGGATTGCTATGGGACATGAAGGAATGAAATCATCTTTAGTGTCTAGAGAAGTCATTGCAGATTCTATAGAATTAATGGTTAGAGCTCATCAATATGATGCCCTAGTAGGAATAGCTGGTTGTGACAAAAGCCTTCCAGGAACTATGATGGCAATGGCTCGATTAAATTTACCTTCAGTTTTTGTGTATGGAGGGACTATCATGCCAGGAATACTAAATGGAAAGGAATTGACCGTTGTTGATGTTTATGAAGCAGTTGGCGCATATGATGCAGGAAATTTATCATTAGAGGGATTAAAAGAAATTGAGAACACTGCATGTCCTAATGCTGGATCTTGTGGAGGAATGTTTACTGCAAATACAATGGCATCAATTTCAGAAGCAATCGGACTTGCATTGCCAGGAAGTGCCAGCCCACCAGCTGAAGATGAAAGAAGAGAAAAAATGGTTTATGATACTGGCAAAGCCTGTGTAGGTTTACTTGAACAAAATATCAAACCAAGTCAAATTTTGACATTTGAGGCATTTGAAAATGCTATAACAATGCTAAATGCAGTTGGAGGTTCGACTAATGGCATTCTCCATTTATTGGCATTATCAAATGAAGTAGGAATAAAATTAACTTATGAAGATTTTGAAAGAGTAAGAAAGAAAACTCCTCATTTAGCAGATATGAAACCGGGGGGAAGTTATGTAATGAACTCCCTTGATAAAATTGGCGGAATCCCATTTGTCCTGAAAAAATTATCCGATAAAGGTCTCATTCATGAAAATTGTATTACAGTGACTGGAAAAACAATAAAAGAAAATCTTGCAGTAATAAATTTCCCAGAAACCAAACAGCAGGTAGTCAGATCTGCAGATAACCCAATACACAGTGTTGGAACTGCGGTAATTTTGAAAGGAAGTTTAGCTCCTGATGGGGCAGTTATCAAAACAGCTGGTGTGGAAATGACAAAATTTACAGGTAAAGCTCTAGTATTTGACAGAGAGGAATATGCTTTTGATGCAGTTTCCAAAGGAGAAATCGATGAAGGGAATGTAATTGTAATTAGATATGAAGGACCCAAAGGAGGTCCTGGCATGAGAGAGATGTTAGCCACTACTGCAGCATTAGTTGGCCAAGGGTTGGGCAAAAAAGTTGCAATGGTAACTGATGGAAGATTTTCCGGAGGTACACGGGGATTCATGGTAGGACATGTAGCTCCTGAGGCATATGTGGGCGGACCTATTGCATTAATAAAAAATGATGATGAAATAACCATAGATGTTGAAACAAATGTAATTGATCTTCATGTAACAAAAGAAGAGTTAGAAAAAAGACGAAAAGAATGGACTGCTCCAAAACCAAATTATCTAACAGGTGCACTTGCTAAATATGCATCACTTGTAGGCTCTGCCGCTCAAGGTGCTATTACAACTCCAATATTTTAAATAAAAATATCAATGAACAATTCGTTCACAAGCTTTATAGATCATCAATAAAAATTAATGACAGAGATAGCAGGCAAGAATATAACATTATGATAAACTCTGTTATCTACTACAGGTCTTTTAAAAAACTCCATTATTGTGCATAGCGAAGTTTATTGAATTTGTTCAACTTCCCATTGGTCATTAACCCATATTCCTAGAACTTTAGCTGGGAATTTCCATGACTCTATAACTCCTATTGAATTTTTTATTTGTGCTAAATGCTCTTCTTTTGAGACAGGATTGCCAGCACAATCATGATGTCCTGAAACTATTATAACATCAGATTTGTGTTTAAAAATTGAAATTTCCGTCTTTGATTTAATCTGCTCAACATCAATACTCTCGGTAATTTTTTTCTCAACACCAGGCTCGGTTATTGTATCAACATAATCAACTGAATACTTCTTTTTTATCCAATCATTTATTGGAATTTGGATTCTTCCATCCATACAGCTTATCGATGTTGCAAACTTTCCATTTGCCATGATTAATGATGTAAAATAGACACTAAAAGTATTTTTTTAAAAAAGATGTAATTTACTAAAGGTCTTCTATACCTAAAACATCATAATAGGCCTTTGGAATCATACTTTGTGCCTTAAAAAAAACATTGTGTATGGCCTTATCCAAAACATATGTCTTGGCCCAGTCATTTTCACTTCTAATGGAACGTCCAAATCCTTGAAGAATCTTCGTTAAAGTTTGAGAGGTATACCAAAGTGGGAATTTATCCATTTTTGCCTTTATCCTTTTTTCGGTGTAATTTGGATATGGCACCTTTGCAATAATTTGAAATCTTGATAAATCATCTTTCAGATCTACACCTTCCCAAAGCGAAGAAGAAAGTAAAACCCCCTTTGGATCTTTTGAATGCTGTGAAATAACTTCATCCTGAGTTATCCCACCTTTATTTGTGCTATGGCAAATTCTTACACGTTTTGCATTATTTGGAGAAAGGTTTCTAAAGATTTTTTGACAACGTTGAATTGAAGATGTAAGGATAAGACCTCGTTCGTTGGAATGTTCGTTTAAAATTCTATCAATGGTTTGTATCACCTCCAATTCATCAGATTCGGAGGAGCCATAGCTTAGTCTTTTGATGTTTAGAAAATCAATGGATCTGTTTTCAATTGGAAAGGGAGATTTTGCCGTATCGATAAATGCAACATCATCCTTTTCGAAACCCATGTTCTCGCAGAAACTTTTATGATCAATTGTAGCAGACATAAAAATTTGAAATTCTGTGTTAAAAAATAACTTTGAAAATTTTGAAACATCTATAGGTTTTAAAGAAATATTTTTAAAATTACCATTGAAATCTTTTGTGGGTTCATTAACTATAAAATTATCCTTATCATCAAGAATGTCAATTTTTGCTTGAGCCGCTCGATCGTATCTCCTTTCTAGTTTAGTGATTAATTCATAATCAGGATTTGTTTGAAAATTAGGATTTTCTTTTATCTCTTTGATTTTTTTTGCATAAGAGTAAGCTATATCGTCAGTTAGCTGAATCATAGAATCTAAATCAGAGAAGTCATATCGCTCAGTGTTCAAATTACATTCTTCTATTTGGCCATTGAAGATATCAAAACCTACAAACTGAATAATTTGATCTTCTATTTTATGAGCCTCGTCAAAAATGGAAATTTTTCGGTCTAGATATTCCTCAAACTGTTTTTTATTGAATTTCATAATTTGAAAATATGCATGATAGTTCCAAAGAGAGTGCTTTGAGACTAGAGCATGGTATTTTTGGAGATAATAGTGGCAAGAGTTTTCCTCTTGTTTGTTTTCTTCCACTTGTTTTATTTTTGGCTTAAATTTGCAAATTTCAGTAATTTCTTTTCCATTTTTGACGACTTTTTCTTGGCATTGTCCTTTATCGCAAGTTAACCCCCACCTCATTGCTCTTCTAGAATTGCTCACTTTTTCAGATTCCATAATTTTTAAGCATGGAAAATTTTGTTTGCCCTTTACAGGTTTGAGAAATGGAATATCTTTGATATATTGATCCTGTAAATGTTTAGTTGCAGTTACAGTAAAGGAGCTATCAAAGTAACTAGAAACCGTAGCACCTACCAATGATTTACCTACACCTGTTGGTGCACATAAAATCAGTTTTTTATATCCTGATTTGAGATTCTCTTCAATTTCTGAGAGGATTGTCTTTTGGATGCTCCTAGGAGAGAATTCTTTTGGAAAGTATTCTAAAAGAGACAGGATTTAGGCTAGATTTTATTGATATTAATACCATGGAGTTCTTGTAAAATAATATAGATTAACGAACAACTATGTTATGATTCATGAAATTTTTTTAATCCTTGTCCTGTAATGGCAAAAAAGTTTTTTGCCATAGATGCAGCATCGGGATTTTCTACATTTGTACTTATAGTAAAATCAGATTTCCCTTCACCTAGATTTTTTACAACAAAAGTAAATTTCATACCTTTCATCTGTATTGGGCCTTCATCTAATGAGATGGTAAGTGAATGATTTGAATCATCTAATACTTCTAGTGTTTCTTGAACTTGAAACATTTGCTTGCCTAGTACAAAATCACATGTTCTTTTAGCTCCCTGTCCGTTTCCTTCAACTACAGACTTTGTTACAATTGGTAGGTACCGCTCAACTCCATCAAAGGATCTTAAGGTATTCCAGATTTTTTCACATGAATCATTAATTTCAGTAGTTTCTGATACTTGCATGAATTTTAATTTTAGAGTTTGTATATTAGGTTCTGTTCAAAATTCTAGTAAATAGAATAGTTATATACGATTTTATGATTTTATTTGTTTATTCAATTTCAGTGCAGGAAGATAATCAAAACAAATTTTCATATTTTTATTTTATCTTTTGGAGCAAGTAAAAATCAACTTTCAGGCATGAAATTCAGGAAAAATAATTAATTCATGGATGAATTAATACAATTGTGCATCAATGTTATTACTGTGAACAGATTTTTGATTCAAAAGAAGCACTCTTCGAGCATGTTGAAGTCCATTCTGATGTAGAAAGAAATCGAGAAATTACAGATAGAAGAAAAAAGGCACAAAAATCCTAACAGAATCAAAATTTCGAGGTCTATCTAAAACCGTAAAGTTTATTCTGAATATTTGAAACTAAAAAAAATAGAGTAAATGAATGAAAAGTTCACATTCAAGATAAGAAATAACAATTTAGTTTTTAATTCTTATGGATTGGGTAGAAACCTTACTAAAAAAATCATGTGATAAGACACTTACAAAAGGAGAGGTTTTACATAGTTTGTTTCACATGATTGAAGTAAATGAAAATACCCTAAATCAAATTAAAGTGGATAAACGAGATTTTGGGCCAGAGTTGGAAGAATTAAAACAAACTGAAATTAAAGATATAGATTTTCACATTAAATACTATAGAGGATTAGTAAATTTCATAAATAATATTTCTTATACATAAATTTCATAGGATCCAAAAAGGTCAAGTTTCAATCTCTTAGGTCATTAAATTTTTTATCATATTCATTTTGTTTATTCAAATTATGCCCAAATTCAGTTTCTTCATCATATTTTTTTCTTTTTTGAGAAAAATCATCAACGCACTTTTCTAATTCCTTAATTATCATCAGCCTCGAATCTTCACGGGCATATTGTTTTCGTTGCTCATCATTTTTTCCTCGAGTAGGGAATTTTTTATCTCTAAATTCATTTTGGATTTCTTCAGTAATTATTGGTCTAAGAGATTCTGCTAGATCAAAATGTCCTTGTTCGTGTTTTAAAAGTTCTAATGTAGTTTGATTTTCTCGTACCCACGAAAGATGTCGAAAGAACTGTGCATATAATTTGATGTCATCTATTAGAAAGTAAATTATGCCATCAACCATTTCTGAATTTACAGTCCAGGTGTAGTGAAATTGAATATGACTAGATGAATCTTCAAATGATGAAGGATTTGATTGGGCCTTAAAATCTGACCAATTTAGAAAGTAATCTTTTGACCATATGATAATATCCTTATCTTCCATGATCTGTTGAAAAATTACTAGGAATAAAATTATTCAGATATTTTACCTGTATTTTAGGCATGAAATTGTGCTGTGTTTAGAAGATTTGAAAAAGTACTACAACATTTTTAAAATGAGGTTTAGTTTTTTTCCTTGTTGAATTTCAAACTTTTAGCAATATTCTCATTAATAATTCCAGGATTTTTTGGTACTGCATTTGGGCATACTGTTGATTCTGTGGGGGATTATAGATTAGAGATTGGTTGGATGAATGAACCTGTAGTATCAGGTGAAACCAACGGGATTGAGTTATTTGTGAGCCCTCTTGATCCTGCATTGCCTTTAGAAGAACAGGAATTCAAAAATGGAGTATCTGGACTTGAAAAATTTTTGAAAATACAATTGGTCCTAAAAGAGAATAAAGTTACTTTTCCAATATCTGCAGATCATAATATTCCTGGAAAATACTATGCTTTTGTTGATCCAACAGTAGCAGGATCTTATCAAGCAAACATCCTCGGCAATATCGGAGACACTATAGTTAGTTTATCTATGCATCCACCTAAAGTTAGTGAGCGGTCTTACATTGAATTTCCAGAACCTTCGAATATTATAGAAACTCAAATAATTGCGGAACACACTTCTCTTGTTGAAGAAATAAACGATCTGAAAGAATCAGTTTCTCAACTAAAAGAATCAAATCAACAAATGAATATTGGATTTCTAGGAATAGGACTAGGAATTATAGGAATTGTGATTGCATCAATTGCTCTAAGCAAAACAAAGAAAAATTAATGACAATTCTTATCCTTCCCAAAAAATAATTTCAAATCTTAGGAATCTTTGAGACGATAAAAGTTATGATTGTTTTCCATCCCTACCACTAAGTTTTCCAGAATATAGAGATGTATCAAATCCTAACCAAGATGAATTTTTACTTTTTAGCGATTCATGAGATAACTGATGATTCACCAGCGCATCATCTCCCCAATTCCCATTATACAAAAATGGGCATTTCTCTACTTTGCCATCATTTTTTGTCCCCTTACATGTTATAATCAAGGATGTTTTGTTTCTCGTTATATTTGAAAAATATTTTGTTTTTCAAATTTGGAAAATAATTGTTTGACGGCAAAGAATTCTAGGGCTTGGTCGGTTAAGGCAGACGTATGAATGCCGTCAAACGTGATGACTCAATTTACATTCTCAGAATAAATTAAAAGAAATTGGGTGTTTACTTTGAACAAATATTCGTAAATATCAAAATAAAATCCTAAAAATGATAAATCTAGGCGTGAAGCATCAATTTTTCGATCCATTTTGATTAATTTAAAAAACACAGTGAATTTTATGAATTTTTTAAAATATACCACATTACCAAAATTTGGAGGCAAGGTTGTTTGCTAGTTTGGTGTCTTCGACGTATCCCCCAAAGGGACTGAAGCAAAAGGAGCATCAAACCTGCTTGCTTTCCTAATTTGTAAATTTATACTCCCAAAATGTATGCCCAACATTGCTAGGCATGTTCACCAACATCCTAGTTATTATAACGTCAAAAACTAGACTCTACCGGAACTTATGGTTAGTACAAATTCAAAACAAGGCGAATCCTGTGCCAGGTGTGGAAAGGATGGAATATTATCTGACAACACTACTGGTGAGAAATTTTGCGGTAAATGTGGATTTGTAGTCTCTGAAAAATCACAAGAATCAGGTCCTGAATGGAGAGCATTTACACAAGATGAAAGTGGCAACAGAGCAAGAACTGGAGCCCCTACTTCACTTACCATGCACGATATGGGTTTGGCAACAATTATCAATCCAATTAACAAAGATGCTTCAGGAAAGCCTCTAACGGCATCTATGAAAAGCACTATTGAGAGATTAAGAACTTGGGATAGTAGAAGCCAAGTTCATGAACCAGTAGACAGAAACTTTAGACAGGCATTCAGTGAATTAAACAGACTAAAAGATAAACTTGCAATTTCTGATTCTGTAATGGAAAAAGCAGCTTACATCTATCGTAAGGCTTTAGAAAAAGGAATGGTTAGAGGAAGATCAATTTCTGCTTTAATTGCAGCCGCTCTTTATGCTGCATGTAGAGATACTGCAACCCCAAGAACCCTAAAAGATGTTGGAGAGGCAGGCAACATTAAACGAAAAGATATTGCTAGATGTTACAGATTATTGGTTAAAGAATTAGAATTAGTAATGCCAGTGGTAGACTCTGTTCAGTGTGTTGCAAGAATTGCAAGTAGACTTGGAATTACAGAAAAAACAAAGCGTTATGCCACCAAAGTACTAAGAATTGCCCAAGAGCACGAAGAATCGGCTGGAAAAGACCCAATGGGTTTGGCCGCTGCTGCATTATACTTGTCATGTGTGAAAAATGGGGAAGATATTACTCAAAGAGATATTGCCGAAGCTGCAAACGTTACAGAAGTAACAATAAGAAATAGGTACAAAGGTCTAAAAATAGACCAAAATATGGATATGTAAATTAGTTCAAAATAATTTTTTCAGTATACTATAATTTAATCGTAAATCATAAGGTCTTTTTCTTCCAATAAGCTGTGAAGAGCATTAACTGAGCGATACACATCTTTTTCGGTTTTACCGCCAGTACATACAAGTTTTCCCGATGAGAATACAAGAATTACTGTTTTAGGATCAAGCATTCGGTGGATTAACCCTGGAAATTGCTCTGGTTCATACATGCTTCTAGGTAAGGTTCTTGCCGCTTTTTCTAAATGTACTTTGCCTCCGAGATTGATTGAAGAGACAATATTTTGAACGGTAACAACTGCATTTTTTTTAATTTTAATTCCACCTTTTCTTAATTTTTGAACTACGGTGTTTACAGCTTTTACTGCCATTTCTTCAGATTTAGATCCGGTGCAAACCATCTTTCCGGAAGTGAAAAGAAGAGTTGCAGTTTTAGGGACTTTTAATCTAAATACAGCTCCTGGAAATTGTTCTGGATGATATTCCACATCAGGAAATTTTTTGGTAATTTCATTAAGATCTAGTTTCTGATCAATTGTGGCAGAGGCTACAACATTTACAATGTCTATTAGAGGTTTTGTTTGCGGCACGATTTTTCAATGGTGAACTCATGTAATTTATAACAATCATTCCATTTTAGGCACAAAATGAGTTTATTAGTTATAAATTGTTGGATCGTCGTATTTCAGATGTTAATTATGCTGATTTTCAATCCTAGGCATAAAAACTAGATTCCTGTTGAACAACATCATTTGAGGATAATTTGCCATGTTTTCGAATCAGTGCTAAAACCAACCCTACCGTTTCGAGGATTTTATTTGCGGATTCAAGAAGTTGTTGTGCAGTGATATCACCATACAGTTTTCGGATAATTGAAACAGATTTCATGGATTTTAGATTGGGAGAAATCATTACTGATACATGAGGCAATGCTTTAGTTATAATATCAAATTCATTCATAAAATTATTATGAAAATTATTTTCCATAAATGCTCGTTTGACATCCTCTCCAAGGGTCATGTGTAAAAATAATTCTGTAGTTTCAGTTCCCTTAAGATGAGCAATTCCAACACCTAATTTAGAACCATTGAATTTCTCACATATTAAAATCCAATCTAATTGAGGGTTTGGAGGAAGTACCTTAGAGGATATAGCATTATTATCTAATATTTTCCTAATTTCTTCTAAAGTAGGCATATCTACCCCCATAGTTGTGGAGATTTAAAATTTATGTTATTTTGAAATAAAGGTTCCCTAAAATACTAGAAAATTAAAATTGAAACAAGTGTCATATAATAATAAATCATATAGAAAATCTAGAAATTCAAAACCTCAAACAACGGAAGAAAAAATTAAGAGTTTTGTTATACGTAATTCAAAAAATGGATACTACACCAAAGTCTCAACATTATCGTACAAATTTGAAATTTCAGAAGAGAGAGCTTGGGAAATAGTCGGAGGATTATTAGACGAAGGATTAGTTGAATCAGTTCATGATGAAAATAGTGGGGAAATGAAACTTTGTGAAACAGGTAAAACCTACATTATTTTGAATTTAGAGCAAAAAAGAAGACATCAAAAAAGAAAATGATTTTAATTTACCACAAAATTCCTTGAGTCTTTAATCTTAATTTTGCATCTTTATCAGAAATTGTATCAATTGTTTTTTTATCATATGTAGTGTTTGAAAATTTAGTGTTTTCCAGAACAGCTCCAGTAAAATCATTATTTTTTAAATATGATCCACTAAGGTCAGCATTACTCAAATCACTACTTTTCAAATCGGTATTAAACAAATCAGCTCCTCGTAAATCGGCACCTTGCATATCAACTCCATACATATCTGCATCCCATATTTTTGCTTCACTCAAATTAGCTCCTCTCAAATCTGCACCTCTGAATTTCACATAGAATAAAATTCCACCTTGAAGGTCTGCATTACTAAGGTCTGAACCGCTAAGGTCTGCATTGTGAATATCAGCACCACTGAGATCCACCCCGCTCAAAAATGAATCGGATAGATTTTTTCCAATTAAATTTTCGTATTTGAAATTAACATTTTTGAAATTTCGTTTCCTAAATACATCTGATACATCCATCTCAATTTACATAATTGAATGTAGATAAAATATTCTTGGTTTTCAAATTTCAGCCCAAAATGAGAGGATTTTGGAATTAATTATATTCCTAAGGTTATTTAGGATCAAAAGAAAAATTATTTTGATTTGTCAGAAACAAAACTATATGCCTCAGGTGGTCATATTATGGCAGAAATAACCGAAGAACAAGCAAAAAAGGCAGATTTGGGAGTTGGGAAATTATTTCTAGCCACAATAGGAAAACTAGAAGAAGAAAAAATGAAAAAATATTTTTGCAAAATATGTGAAGAAGAATTTAACGGGCCACCCAAAATTCATCTGGAAGAAAAAAACAACGAAGAGGTTGCAGATAATTTGGTTTTAGTAGAGAGGGGTCAATACACATGTCAAAAGTGTAATTCTATAATAGGGGAATACAGAGTATTTGAAAAACATGATGAATCAGGTGAGGTTGGAAATGCAAAACCAAGTGATTCTCCATAAATTTTATTTTTTAATTTAAAATTTAGGTTTATTCATCACAATCAAAAATAATATTCAATCAGTTATATAAAAAATGGATTATTAATTTAAAAAGTTTAATATTATTTTTGATGAAATTCCTCTATAGACCAATCTCGGTTATTACAACTAATACAAAATAGATTTAAGCTTGGTTGTTCTTTGGAACAAAATTTACAAGCTTCACATACAACATATGCCATAAATTAGGTTTCAAATTTGAATTATAACGACTTGTGTGTACAAAGTAAAACACACAATAGGAATAGTATAGGCATGATATCAGAGAGATTGTTCTTAAATTAGGATGGTTAAACGAAAAATGCGTTAGATTCTTGAATTTGGCTCAAAATTAACCGCCCAATAACAATACAATAACCCGGGCATTATAATGAATTTTCAACGGTTTTACTGTATGATAATTATCTGCACTCATTGTAAAAAGAATCTTCGATTTCATGTTGCAAGAATAATTTATGACAAGTGGTACCATAAACGATGTTTATTTCATATCGCATATCTAATTAAATTAGACAGATTCTTCTAAAGGCTTAATTTTGCTTAGAAAAAGAAAAATTCATGATTCAATGTAAAATTTGTGGAACACCATTAGGAAAAGAACCCACTTCAACTGATCTTGAAACTCATTGGAAAAACCATCATTCTTGGCATTGGGAAAAAAATCAAGACAAATCACCCGAAGAAGCATTAATCAAAAAAAGATAAAAATTTCTTTAATTTACCTGCCTAAAATTGAATTTGATGAAAATGAATGAAGATGGATAATTATTCCTGTGCTTGTTATATTAGCAGTTGGGATTTTCATTGATACAAGATTATAGAATTTATTTCGAAAGTAACAACCTCTAAATTTTGCTATTTCTTTGAAAACTTGTGAAGCCAGGATTTTACATATCTATGGGTATTGCAATTGCAGCATTAGCAGTAGGTTTTATTTTGCTGGCCGATATTGAACAGGAAGAAGAGATACAAACCATTTGGATTCAAAAAACACCAACTCAATGTAATGACGTCTGGGAAGAAGAGTATAATGAATTTTACAAAATTAACCCAGAAATTAAGGAACTAACAAAGGAAGAATCAAAAAACATTTCTGAAAACATAATCAAAAGTCATTATGAAAAACAAGGAATAGAGATTTTGGATGTGAATCTTGAACTTGGGGTCTATGAAGGAGTAAGATGCGAGGCATGTAATTGTCTAGGATGGGATAGGCTTTCAATTAAGATTCCTGAAAACGAATTGGATTTAATTCCTGAAAACGAAGGTTGGGAGCCTAAAAACTAGAAAGAAATTAGGAAATTTTTCAAAATACTCAAATTTTCTAAACATAGTTAGACTTTACCAAAATTTCCATAATAAAATTACAAACAACCTAGATAATTATATCACCTTGGGCAACAGAACTAACGAAAAATATGCCCAAAAATTATCTAAAAAATAATTGGAAAAAAACCACGTCTTGGACTAGCAGTCGATTATAGCATGCTTAGACCGCTAACCGAAGGCGTGTATTTTATGTGGTTAGAAATATTATAAAACAAGATCATTACAAATTCTAAACATCTGTTTAATCATTAATAAAATTTTAAACAAATTTGAGAAATATAAGAAAATTAAAATCCTCATCAAGAAATCAAAATTATGACTCAGTGTCCAACATGCAAGTTATCCATGGATTCACATTCAACATTTGAGTTAATGGAATGCTGCATGAAACAAGTAGATGATGAAGTGAATATCGAAGGATCTAAAAATATTTGCCCAAACTGCAAATATGAAATTAAAAGGCATTCAAATCAAGAATTGGCAGAATGTGCCATTGCATATTTAAAATCAGGAATAAAAGAATGAAAAATTTGATTTTTGCTACAAAAATTGATAAGGCTAAGAGAAAAAGGAAATAAAATGACGGAATTTATCCATAAACCTTACACAACTATCTATGTTCGAGACATGATAAAAATGAGTCTTGATGACTTACTCAATATGATGTCTACTCTTGAATCAGGTATTGCATATTGGGTCGATGGTGTCCTTTTTGCAAGCTTTGCAATGACTGATTCCGAAGAATTGGCTAAAAAAGAGATTCAAGGTGAAACATATTTAGATAAAATTATTTTTGCCAAATATGAAAATTATACCAAAACGGCAAAATTATCTACCAACATTGAAATCAATATTTTAAATGTTCAAAAAAGTCAACTATATCGAGACTTGATTGCATGGTTGAAAAAACAACCAGTATGGAATCAATAGAATAGATTTGAAACTCAATTCTAATAGCAACTCTTAATTTCAGATATGCAATGAGCAAATTGAAAACTAATGGAAATTACAGATGAAGATAAAAACGAATTAAAGAATTTACTAAAAATTGCAACCAGTCAAATTCCAAGATATTTCAATTTGATAAATTCGACAAAAGAAAATTGGCAAATTAAAAATATTAATGAATGTATTTTTGGCATGGTGTTTGAAAAATACATTCATGATTCTGGGCAATATCTATCAAACAAGGGAATAGATGAAGACCAACCAAATACAATTGAGAACACCATGGAGGCTTATGATGCTGGAATTGACATATTCAGTGAAAATGTCCTTGATGTAAAGCGCCAGATTCAAGAAAATTAATTTACCTAGAATAGATATCTTTGAAAAAGGAAAAACTGCAGATTTTAATTATACACAAATCAAAGAGAAATATGGAGTTTTTTCAGACAGAGGAACCAGAAGTTGAGAAACCGATAGTTATTGCAGCCATGCAAGACATGGGAAATGTTGGAAGCATAGTAGTTAATTTTATCAATGAGAGTCTACATACTAGAAAATTTCGATCAGCAAAAAGTCAATTTCCAACCTATGTTGTGGACAAAGGAGGATACATAGATGTGCCCTTAGAAAGTTGGGAGTACAAATTCACAGATGGATTAATTATTTTTGGTGGTCGAACTGGTCAAGCGCAGAATAATCAAGAACTTAACTCCTTGTGTCAAGATGTAATTGATATTTCAAAAAAATATTCGGCTAAATTCATCTATACCTTAGGAGGTTTTCATACTAATAGAGTATTGAATAAAAATCATAAAACCTTTGTCACCACCACCTCAAAAGACCTAACAAAACAAATGAGGGATATGGGAATTGAGACAACGCCACAACAATCAGTCATAACAGGTTTTAACGGATTAATTTTAGGATTTGCAAAACAAAATGCCATTCATGGCATTGGAATGTATGGAGAATTAAATGAACCAAAAATTCCGCAGTATAGAGCAGCAATTAGTATAATTAAAACCTTGGAAAAACTAACCTATAGAAAACTAGGAGACACGAGCAGGTTAGAAATAATGGCTCAAGAGATAGAAAAAAGTTTTGAGATATAGTTTGTAATTTTTTGTTAGAAAAAATTAACGATATTCCGCTCCGCAGTCTCCGATAGTCTCAAAAAGATCTTTTGCTTTGTTGGTAACAGATTGTATCATCAATGTATCCTCTGAATCCAATCGTATTCCAAAGGTTCTGGAATTATCATTCCGGTGCTCGGTGATTCCTAATCTAGCTCCGATAATTACTGCTGCCACTGCAGGCTTTTCTAAAATAAAGGATGTAGCCACATTTGAAATGCTGCAACCATGTTTTTTTGAGATTTGCGACAGTATTTGCAATAGCTCTTGGAATAACTCCCATCCGCCCCAAGCATTTATCATGTTATAGTACTTATTCAGACTTGCAGTCGTAAGATCACCACGAAGAGGTTCAGTAGAATTTAGATATTTTTCTGACAAAAAGCCACCAAGCAAAGTACCATATGATAATAACTGAATCCCATTTTGTTGACAAAAAGGAACCATTAGTTTTTCAGGTCTTTGGTCTAAAATTGAATATTGAATTTGATTAGATATAATTTGTAGTCCTTGCTCTTTTATTATCCGTAGTCGTTCAGTATCAAAGTTGGTCAATCCTATATGTTTAATTTTTCCTTTATCTTGTAAGTTTGACAAATGAACAAGGGCATCAATGTAACTGGGGTTATTGTAATCCCACCAATGAAATTGAATCAAATCAAGGCAATCGGTGTTCATTTTTTCTAGGGATTGGTCAATGTGATACTCTACAATACTCTTAGTCATGGGTCCAGGATTTGGAACGAATTTCGTTAAGGCTTGTGAGTTTTTTAATTCATCTTTACCTTTGAGTTTTTCAAGTGTTTTTCGAAACTTTCCAATTAATGATTCTGCAGGACCATAAATATCTGCCAAATCCCACGTAGTGAATCCTGAATTATGATACTCTATCATTTCCTCGATGGCCTTTTTAGGATCAATATATCCATGTGCGCCTGATACCTGCCACATTCCATTTAGAACTCTACATATGGACAGATCATCGGCAAGTTCTTTTTTTAATTCAGCCATGGATTTACTGGATAATTGTTGCTAAAAAATCATTTTGAATATTATCTTGAAAAACAAAAAACCATTAGTTTACTCTAAGGGGTAGTGAACATTACAAAACAAAACGATTCCAGAAGGGAGAGTTTTTGCTGTAATTGAATGTCCATCAGGAAGTCCTTTTCCGCAAACATAACATTCAACAACGCAGGTCGATGAGGGCATATTTTTTGTGGCATTAAAAATAATATTGTTTGTCGATCTATGTTTTACCACCTGCATGGTCATGAATATTCATACTGACTGATCTGTAATAAAGGTACCGTACTATGAAGTAATATACTTACACCTAGGGATTTTCCATGTTTGACTAAAACAGATTGACTAGCATTTAAATAATAAACGACCAGAATTTGGTTTATGGGTGGATACATTTGGAAACTCTCAACCGAAAATAGTACCCCTAGATTTATCTGAAAACCAATTTCAAATTTACAATAAAATATCTCGAAACTATTCAAATTCATTTCTTTTTGAATCTTTAACAGGTCCTGAGATTCTAGCAGAGACTTCAGTTATGGGCTTTGATCCCAAAACTATCATCAAAGGATATTCTGACAAAGTACAAGTTATCAGAAAAGACCAAGATACAGAGATTATTCAAACAGATGACCCATATTCTGAATTAAAAAAATTGTTAAAAAAATCAGACATGCAAGAATATAGATATTTGGGAGGGGCAGTTGGCATCGTCAATTATGATGCAATAAGACTTGTAGAAAGAATTCCAAACAAGCATAATGCACCAGAACCATTAATGGAGTTTGGAATTTATGATGATGGAATATTATATGACAATGTACACAAAAAGTTATTTTATTTTTATCATGACGAAAATAGGTTTAAGGAATTTAAAATATCGGAAGGAAATTTTGAGCAATTTAATGCAAGTGAAGTGATTCCAAATATGGACAAAGAAGATTTTTCTAGGATTGTAGATAAAGCAAAACAATTCATTCATGATGGAGACGTATTCCAAGTTGTGTTATCTCGTAAATTTGTATTTGACACAAATGGAGATAATTTGACACTTTACAAAACTCTTAGAAATCTAAATCCATCACCCTACATGTATCATCTAAAACAAAACAACAAAGAAATTATTGGTGCATCGCCTGAAATGTTGGTAAGAATTACCAATGATAAAGTTGAAACATTTCCCATAGCTGGCACAAGAAAAATAACCGATGATGAGGATAAAAATAAAAAACTTGCAGACGAATTACTTCATGATGAAAAGGAACTCGCTGAACACACCATGCTGGTGGATTTGGGAAGAAACGACATTGGCAAAGTATGCAAATATGGAACCGTCCATCCTGAATCTTTAATGAAGATAAAGAGGTTTAGTCATGTTCAGCACATTGTTACACATGTTGTAGGCAGTTTATCATCAGAAAAAGACATGTTTGACGCATTTCAAGCGGTTTTTCCCGCAGGAACTGTATCAGGTGCACCAAAGGTAAGAGCTATGGAGATAATTGATGAATTAGAAAATGAGCCTAGGGGACCATATGCAGGGGCTGTAGGTTATTTCTCATACAATGGGTGTTGTGATTTTGCAATTGCAATTAGAAGTATTTTCATTAATGGAAATAAGGGATTTGTTCAATCAGGAGCGGGAATTGTATCAGATTCTATTGCTGAAAATGAATTCAAGGAGACTGAGCATAAAGCAGGAGCCATGTTGCAAGCATTAAAGGAGGCATCAAATTGAAATTTCTAATTATTGACAATTATGATTCTTTTGTGTATAATTTAGCACAGTATCTTGGAGAATTAGGTGTGTCATGTGATGTTATTCGAAATGACAAAATCACAATTAATGAAATAAAACAAAAAAAATATGACGCCATCATTATATCTCCAGGCCCCGGAACTCCGGATGACAAAAAATACTTTGGAGTATGCAGCGATGTTATCAAAGATATGGGAAGTAAAACCCCAATACTTGGAGTATGTTTAGGTCATCAAGGAATTATCTCTGCATTTGGAGGAAAAGTGACCAATGCAGGTTGTGTACGACATGGAAAAACCAGCCCGGTAAGACATAGTAATTCAGAGTTATTCAAAGGTGTAAAAAATCCCTTTAGAGCAACAAGATACCATTCGTTGGTTGGAGATAAAACAATAATACCAAAAATACTAGAAGTGACTGCAACTGCTGAAGATGACGGCGAAGTAATGGCCATACGACACAAAGAGTATCTTATTGAAGGGGTACAATTCCATCCCGAGTCAATAATGACCGAAGAAGGAAAAAAGATACTTTCGAATTTCATAAGACAGGTGAGAGAGAGAAAATGATTTCAGAATTAATAAAAAAATTAGAAGAGAAAATGGATCTAAAATATGATGAAGTAAATAGAGGTATGACTGATATTTTATCAGGAAAAACAACTGACTCTGAGAATGTCTCATTTCTTTCAAATTTAGCTGAAAAAGGAGAAACCGATGATGAACTTTTAGGAATGCTAGACAAAATTCATTCATTTTGTCTAGCA
>PVMK01114770.1_pt1 | contig 28963 bp, 29 predicted proteins | sample 1853481 | NCBI WGS metagenome assembly PVMK01 (sample SAMN08533507, study PRJNA380276) | Marine sediment metagenome, whole genome shotgun sequencing project.
ACGCCTGAATGCTGTACATCGCCGATCCGTCGCCCGACAGGGCAACCACCGGGCGATCCGGGTTGGCTATCTTCACGCCCAACGCTCCGGCAATGCCCTGGCCAATGCCTCCGCCGCGCGCACCAAAGAAATCACCGGGTTTATCGAAGCTGACGTTGGCCACCACGTCGCCTATCGCCGTGATGGTTTCGTCCACCACGATGACGTTGTCCGGCAGCGCCTGGGCAATTTCGTGCAGCGCTGTCGCCGAAGACATGGGCGTCTGACCCGCAACGCCTGCCAGCCGAGCCTGCGCGGCTTCGGAACGCGCGGTGCGAGCCGCCGCGAGATCCACAGCGCGGCCAGCCACGATTTCGGCGTCGACACGCGCGGTCACCGCCTCAGCCAGGCGCGCCAACGTATCGACAAAGCCGCCGCAAACAGCCAGATCGGCCGGCAGCTTCCTGGCTAGCCCGCCGGCATAGTCAGAAATCTGCAATACCGTCGCGGCCTCTGGAATCGCCGCTACCGCGTCGTACCACACCTCCTCGAACAAGGTCGCGCCCAACAACAGCACGACATCGCAGCCTTCAAGGGCCCGGCGGATGCCCGCTCGATCGACCGGGATGATGCCCCGATTGTGAGCATGCGCGCTGGGCAGCACCACATGGGTTCGGAGGGTCTCCTGGAACACGCCTGCACCGCAGGCTTCAGCCAGCGCGGCCAGTTCCACATGGGCTCGTGCAAAACCAATCTCGTCGCCGGCAACGATCACCGGGTTCGCCGCCGCAGCCAGCGCTTCGGCGAGCGCATCAATACCAGCTTGATCGGCATGGGCCTGCTGGAACAACACGCCCGGCGCCTCGGCCCCGAACTCGGTCTGCTGTTCCATCACGTCAATCGGCAACGCCAGAAACACCGGCCTCGGCGGGGCTTCGTTGGCGATTTTGAAGGCACGTCGCAGCATCGGCGCCATTTCATCAGCGCGTTCCACCTGGGCGCTCCATTTGGTTACCGGCGCGGCCATCGCCACCAGATCGTGTTGCAGCACCGGTTCGTGAAGGCGCATGCGCGTGTCCTGCTGGCCCGCAGTCACCAGCAGCGGCGAGCCGGCCTTCAAGGCGCCGTACATCATGCCCAACGCATTGCCCAGGCCAGGCGCCACGTGCAGATTCACCACGCCGGTCCGGCCGGTCGCCTGGGCGTAGTAACCCGCGGCGCCGACCGCTACCCCTTCATGCAGGTGCATGACGTAGTCGATCTGGGGGTAGTCGATGAGGCTGTCCAGAATCGGATTTTCCGTGGTGCCGGGGTTGCCGAAGATGTGCGTGACGCCGTTCGCCACCAGGCTGTCCATGAAAACCGTGTGTCCGCGCATACGCTCCCCTTCCAGAAATCTGTTCCCCAACCGCCGAGCGACCATACAACGCGACGGAGGCAACAGCCATTGTTGCCCACATTCCCGACGCCAGTTAGGCTGTGCGCTCAATTGCCTGGGGGCAAACGGGAGCAAATACATGGGCTATGACATCGTCATCCGCAACGGCACCGTAATCGACGGTACCGGCGAACCGGGACGCCAGGCTGATATCGCCATTCAGGGTGATCGAATTGCGCGGGTGGGTGAGGTCGCGGAGACCGGCAAGCGTGAGATCGATGCCAAGGATCGCCTGGTAACGCCTGGCTTCGTCGACATTCACACCCACCTCGATGCCCAGATCGCCTGGGATCCAATCTCCGCGTCGTCCTGTTACCACGGCGTCACCTCAGCGGTGCTCGGCAACTGCGGCGTAACCTTCGCGCCCTGTAAACCCGAAGACCGGACCTACCTCGCCGAACTCATGGAGTCTGTCGAAGACATTCCCGCGCACAGCATTCTCAGCGGGCTGCCCTGGAACTGGGAAAGCTACGGTGAGTACCTGGAATTCGTCGACTCGATGGACAAGGGCATCAACGTGGGCGGCATGGTGGGCCATTGCGCCGTGCGCTATCACGCCATGGGCGAACGCAGCCTCGATGAAGCGCCGGCCGGGGCCGACGACATCGAACGGATCTGCGCATTGGTCGACGAAGCGATCGGCGCCGGCGCGCTCGGCTTTTCCACCTCTCGAACCTTCATGCACCGGGTGCCCGACGGGCGCCCGGTACCTGGTACCTATGCGGCCGAAGACGAGCTGCTGGCCATCGGCGCCGTCCTGGGCCGTCACGGACGTGGGGTGTTCGAAGCCGCCGCCCGGCTCGGCGAACGCGACAACGCCGCGCTGGAGAATACGCGCCGCGAAGTCGGCTGGATGGGGCGACTGTCCCGTGAAAACAACGTCAAGGTAACGTTCGGGCTGGTCCAGAGCGACCGCCGACCGGAACTGTACAAGCGAGTCATCGAGTTCGCCCGGGAGGAAAACGCCGAGGGCGCCTACCTGCGGCCGCAAACCACCTCGCGCGGCGTTGGTGCGCTATTTGGACTCGACCACCGCTCCCCATTCGGCGAGGCCCCGGAATGGCAGGCGTTGGGCAGGCTACCGATGGAGCAGCGCCTGGCCGCAATCGCCGATCCCGACCAGCAGGCGAAGTTGATAGCCGCAGCGGCGGAGCACCCGTCGCGCCTGGACCTGACCCAGGCGTACATCCTCACCGACGATCGGGTCTGGTATGAGCACGATGTCGCCAACTCTCTGGCAACCGTGGCGGACCACCAGGGCGTGTGCCCCGCGGAAGCATTCATCAGCCTGAACCTCGAGCACAAGGGCCGCATGGTGCTCTACTATCCGGGGCTCAATCAGAGCATGGACGCCGTCCGGGAGATGCTGGTCGACCCCACCGAGGTCATGGGACTGGCGGACTCCGGGGCTCACGTCGGACAGATCATGGATGCGAGCTCGCCGAGCTGGCTGCTGTCCTACTGGGTGCGCGACCGGGGCATCATGTCGGTAGAACGCGCGGTGCAGCGCTGGACGTCCGAGACGGCCGAACTGTTCGGCATCCGCGATCGCGGCCTGCTACAGGAAGGCAAGTTCGCCGACATCAACGTCATCGACCTGGAACACATGCGCCTCGGCCTGCCGGAATACCACCACGACTTCCCAGGCGGTGCAGGCCGCTATGTGCAACGCGCGACCGGCTATGATTACACCCTGGTCAACGGCCAGGTATTCATGGAAGCCGGCGAACACGCAGGTGCCCTGGCCGGCACTACATTGAGGAGCTGATCTTGGCGAAACCATACCGAGGGGTCTTCTTCGACCTCGGGGGAACTTTGTTCGGCTACCGGGGCATCGGACGCTCGTCGATGGGCGTAATTGAGGAAGCCGCACGACGCCTCAACCTGGATCTGCCGATGCGCGAGGTGGGCCTGGCCTATCGCGACGCCAGCCGCGCCGCCAATGCTCGAATCACTCAGCGGGACTACTACCTGCACAGCGAACTGTTCGAGGACACCTTCGCCGAGTTCGCGCAACGCGTCGAGCGTGTGGTCGATGACGAACTTCTGGAGTGGTTCAAGGAGGCGCAACGCGACGCGCTGGTGAACAACATGAAGCTGCGCGACGATTGCCTGGACACGCTCGCCGAGCTGAAGTCACGTGGACTGTATCTGTCCATCGTCTCCAACATCGATGACGATTACCTGATGCCGCTGGTCGAGCGCTCCGGGCTGGACAGCCTGCTCGATCACTGGACCAGCTCTGAGGAGGCCCAATCGTGCAAACCGCACGCGCGCTTTTTTGAAGTGGCCCTGGAAAAGGCCAGTTGCAGTGCGGATGAGGTGTTGTTCGTCGGCGATTCGCCGGAGCACGACATCAACGGCGCCAAGGCCGTGGGCATGCGCGCCGCCCTGATTCGCGAACCAGACACCACGCCGCCGCTGCAGACCGGCCGGGAAACCCTTCAACCGGATCACGAAATCGAAGCGCTCGCGGAGCTGAAAGACCTGGTGGCATTGTGAGCGCGCCCCGGGAGTTCATTCCCGAACACCTCGCCGAACTGACGCCCGAGTGGCTGACCGAGACGCTGGTTGCCAACGGCTCGATCCAGACCGAACGTAAAATCGTAGACACGCGGGCGACCATGCTTGGCGAAGGCGAGGGCTTTCTAGGCGATATCGTGCGCCTCGATCTGATCCTCGACGCGCCATGCGAGCAATCGCTCGACTCGCTGATCGTGAAGATACCGAAACACGCGAACCGCGCTTTCGGCGAGATGCTCGGCGCCTACGAACGGGAAATTCTGTTCTACCAGGAGATGGCCCAGGATCTGCCTACCCGGACGCCGGAGATCTACTACGGAGCGTTGGATCGCGACGCCGGTTCCGAGAAACAGGGCGAGATTCTGCGCGTCCTCGACAAACTACCGCTGTGGCTGAATAGGTCCGTCGCCGGGCTTGGGCTCTGGGTTGCCGGCCGCAAGCGGCGGCGCTATCTGCTGCTGATGGAAGATCTCAGAGACATTGCGCCCGGTGATCAGATCAAAGGCGCGAGTCTCGCCGACACCGAAGCAGTGATTCGAGCCATTGCCCGCACCCACGCCCAGTATTGGAACAGCCCCAAGCTCGAAGATCGTTTCTGGCTGATCTCGCTGGGCATCAGCGCACGCATGCGGCACGGCATGTTCAGAAGCTCGCTGGGGGAATTTCGCGAACGTTTTTCACACCTGTTCGCACAAGGAATGGACCGCCCCATTGACTGGCTGATCAGCCATGGCTCCGACCTGACCCGGGCGCTGGTCGCCGACGCGCCGGAAACCCTGCTGCACAGCGACCTGAGGCTGGACAACGTGTTTTTTCCCCGTGACACCACGGAGGAACCGGTGATCATCGACTGGCAACTGGTACAACGCGGGCCGGGAATATATGACGTGGGCTACCTGATTTCGTGCGCCTTGGACCCCGCCACCAGCGAAGCCGACGTCACCGGGCTACTGGAAGCCTATCGGGATGCGCTGGCGGAACACGGCGTAACCGACTACCCGTTCGAAGCACTCGAGCGGGACTACAAACGCAGCATGCTGGCAATACTTCAGACCTTGTCCACCACCGGCCAGGTTGATATGGGCGAAGGCGACGACCGCGGCGTGGCGCTGATCAATCTGTGGATCGAGCGTCTGTTCGCACGCCTCAAGCACATCGACCCAACCACTCTTCTATAGGTCTACAGGGCTATAGGGTCGCCTTCGCGCGCGTGAAGGACCTCAATCGGTGCTTTCGAGCGCTTCCGTTTCGCTGAGGATGTCGTCCAGCTCGCTACTGATCGGCTCGATCTCGTCCGGATCCGCCGGATCGCGCTCGGACGTCACGTCCATGCGCTCCAGCTCGCGAAACCGATCAATCATGCTCGTCTGATCAATGTAGTTCACGCCTTCCGAATCGCCGGTCGCAAATGCCGTGGTGCTCATCAGAGCACCGACCAACAGGATTAACAGTTTGTTCATGACTCGCTCCCTTGAAGCGTCAACGAATGATCCCAGATGCCCTTCTCGTTAAGGGAATACTGGAATCGATATTTCCGTAGCCGCGGACCGCGCTGAATGGTGTTGTCGGTTTCCAGAAACCAGGCAACATCACCCATATCGGCCGCCAGCATGGCGTGGAAGTCCCGGGTCTTGGTATCCCAGAGCACCACCACGCGCATTGCATCAGCCGGGACTCCCAACTCACGCAACAGAAAATACTTTGCAGTGGCGAAGTCTTCGCAATCACCCCCGCGGGTCAGTGTTTCGAGCAGCGGCCGCCACTGATTGCGGAGCTTTTCACCCTCAGCCGAGCGACGGGGCCGATCACGGCGATAGCGGCGTTTGTTTACGTATCGATTGACCAGGCGGAGCTGATCTTTGAAGGCCAGCTCACGCGCCCTGACAATCAGACGAGTGACCCCATGATAGCGTTTCGGACAGCCCTCGATGTTGGCAACGCAATCGGCGAGCAGCGCGGAATCGGCGGCGTTGAGGCGCAACACGTCGCTCCAAGTCTGCCATTGTGCCGCATCGGCAAGGTATTGCTCGGGGTTGTCGAAGCTATAGTTCGCCTGCGCCGCGCCGCACAGCAACAGCGCCACTCCGGTGAGTGCGCATCTTTGCCACATCCCTGTATCCTCCCGCGATCGCCTGCAAAGCGCAACGCCTTAAAAAGAACGCCACGGCAGTAAATGTCCCGAACGGATCCCTATCGATTCTACCTCGGTGCCCGCGGCTATTTCGGCTTCTGTTGGACCACGATGGTGACCGTCAACCTGGTCTACATGGTCGAGGTCGCCCATCTCAGCCCGTTGCAGATGGTGCTGGTGGGAACCGTGCTGGAAACCTCGGCGTTCGTGTTCGAGATCCCAACCGGCGTACTTGCGGATCGGATCAGTCGCCGCTTATCGGTGGTTATTGGCAATGCGATGACTGGCGTGAGCTTCGTGCTGATCGCATTGTTCCCCACCTTCGAGGCGATCCTGTTCGCGCAGCTGGTATGGGGCATCGGTTGGACCTTCATCAGCGGCGCTTATCCCGCCTGGCTGAGCGAGGAGATCGGCGCAGAACGCGCCAATGCGGCATTCCTGCGTGGTGCCCAACTAGCCCAGGGGGCAGGATTCATCGGTATCGGCTTCGCCATCGCGCTGGCGCACATCTCGCTGCACCTGCCGATGCTGGTCGGCGGGCTCGGCGTCATCGGGCTGGCCGTGGCGATGCACCTGATGATGTCCGAGGACGGCTTCACGCCCGCGCCACGGGAGGATCGGGCGAGCTGGCACGGACTGGGCGATACCTTCATGGCCGGCGTTCGCGAAGTTCGCTCACGACCCCTGCTGCTGACCATTCTCATCATCGCCGTCCTGTTCGGGATGTTCAGCGAGGGGCTGGACCGGCTGTACGTACCTTTTCTGATCGAGTCTTTCACCTTCCCTCGACTCGGCGCGGCGAACAGCGTGGTCTGGTGGGGCGTGATCGCAGCCGTGTCCAGCCTGGTCGGGCTCGCCGCTACCACGATAGCCCGACGTGTGGTCGATCTTGGCAATCACCTGCATCTCACGGCCGCGCTGGCGCTGATGACCGCACTGATCAGTGTCAGCGTGGTCGCCTTTGCCAATCTGGAAGGATTCTATGTGGTGCTAGCGTTTTTCTGGCTGGTCAGCGGCCTGCGGGCGGCCGCCTCGCCGCTGGAAACGGCGTGGCTGAATCGTCGTCTGCCGAGCTCGATCCGCGCCACCATACTGTCGATGCATGGCCAGGCGGACTCGATTGGGCAGGCGTTCGGCGGCCCGGTGGTCGGCGTCATTGCGCAACGCATCGCCATCGGTACGGCACTGACGGTCTCCGCGCTGGCGTTGCTACCCTCGCTGGTACTGTATCGACGCGCCGCGGGGCTCGACGAAAGTCCCGATCAGCCCGACGGCTGACGCGCCATCACGACCGCTATTGCGCCAGCCCATTCCCTTTTCGACGCCGGAGTTTCACACACCCTCTGCCGTTCAGAGACGGTCGCCTGACCGCTACGCGTTAAGCAAGTTAGGCGCCCGCGTCAGGCCCTTGCCACGACCTCGCCCTGGGAAACGACGAGGATCGTGTTCTTGGGAAGAGGTTGCCATTCTTCGTCGGTGAGCGGCACCGAGGCTAAGAGCGTGACTGTCTGGATATCGCTGGTCACTGAGACACCGCCGCCCGCGACGGTCTGTTGCGTTGCTGAACATTGTCGATTGAGAATGTAGAGGCCGGGAGGGCCGGTGGTGCCGTCTTCGTGGTAGCGGTGGTTGGCCTGGACGAAGAGGTAATCCCCGTCGGCGTATAGGAAATTGGCCGAACCCAAGTTGCGGGCTTGCTCGGCGAAAACGGTGAAGACAGCCAGGCGTTGGTCCAATGGTGGGGCGCCGTCATCCGACAGCCACAAACCTTCCATGCGCGCCAACAGGTTACAAAAAGCGTGTTCGGAATCAGTGTCGCCGATCGGCCGAAATCGTTCCAGGGCGAAGTCGCGATGGTCGTGGACCCCCTCGAGTGTCCCGTTGTGCGCCAGGACGTGCATGTGGCCGCCGAGTTCACGCGCGAAGGGATGAGTGTTTTGGAGCTGCACGCCTCCCCGCGTGGCGTTGCGGATGTGCGAGATGATGGTGGTGCTCGAAAGATGGCGCGACTGGACGAAACGAACCCAATCGCTGTGGTGAGCGGCTCGGGTGTCCTTAATCAGGCGAACGTCATCATCGCGGTAATAGGCGATACCCCATCCGTCGGCGTGAGGCGCGCTGCCGCCACCGTGCTCGGCCAACGTCTTGAGCGACAGCGATACCGTTGCCGGTAGGCGGCTCGAGATGGCAAACAGTTCGCACATTAACGGCGCATTCTAATCCGGGCGGTAATGTGAAAACCTGGCTGGGTCGTGGTTGTCCACGTATTCTCCTGTTACGACATGGAAGTTTACCTTGGACTTGCGTGAAAACTGAATAGCGCAGAACTTCATGAACCGGCCGGGCCAAGACCCCGTAAGAGAAGGGATCTGCACGCGTGTTGCATCGACCGGTTGAAACCACACGTCGAAAGCTGACCTTTCGGAGGGCCCAGAAAGCGTCTCCCTTGTTCCAGGAGGAGACGCTGGCAGGGTGAACGCTCCACTTCCGATTTGTGCCTAAGCCTACCTTCGCCCACGTTGGGAATCTGGGTTAACCTTCACTTGCTCCCCTGCGCTGACTCGCTGTAGGGTGAGTCTGTTGTCCAGAGGGGGGGACCGCACGTGGACGACTTTATCGGCTACATACTGGCCAAAAGGGTAGGTGCCAGGTGACCACGCCGCTCAGCTCGATTGGAATGTTCCTGGCCGCATCGTTTCTCGGTGCGATCGGTCAATTTCTCTACAAAACAGGTGCGGACAGTGCGGATGGAGGGCTCGTCTCCTACGTTCTCAACATCCGGATCTTGGTCGGCGTCTTCTGCTATTGCGCTGTGATGGTGCTCTTCGTCGCCGCGTTCAAGAAAGGTGGGTCACTCACCACGTTGTACCCGATCTACGCCACGACCTTCATCTGGGCAGCACTGATTGCGCTATTCGCATACGGGACGCCGATCCGGCCGATCAACGTCGCCGGGATGGGACTCCTGGTTACCGGTATGTACTGCATGGGGCGATGAGCTGTGAGTGACAGCGCCTATCGACCCAAGGATCGAGCCCCTCAAGAGCCGCGGCTGCATGGATTATGGAAAGCATGACAGGCGTGGCCCTATCCGACCCGATTTTCCTCGCTTATGCGAAGCTCATCGGCGGCTTGCTCGGAGCCGCCGGCACGATCCTGCTCTTCATGACCTACATCCTACGTAGGGATGTCGCCGGGGTCTGGCGGACGTATCGAGGCTGGCTGATCATGATCCCGCTCGTACTGGCGACGCTTGCCGCCGGCCGTGAAGCAACCGTCATCGGAGTGGGACTCCTCGCCGTACTCGGCTTCAAGGAGTTTGCGCGTGCGACTGGACTCTACGACGACTGGTGGATGACAGGGACGGTATATCTCGGCATCGTGCTGGTCGTCGCCGCCTCCCTCGTCTCGGATCCCAAAACCGGCGTGGACGGATGGTACGGATTCTTCATCGTGATCCCCGTCTATGTGGTGAGCGCGATCCTGATTGTGCCCATCGCCCGCAACCTGGCACAGCACCAACTGCAGCGGGTGGCGCTCGCTATCCTGGGTTTCGTCTACCTGGGCTGGATGTTCAGCCACCTCGGATTCCTGGCCAATTCACCCCATGCGATTGGCTACCTGCTCTTTCTCGTCGTGGCCGTCGAAGTCAGTGACATCGCCGCCTTCACCTGCGGAAAGCTATTCGGGCGGCGCAAACTCCGCGTTAACATCAGCCCCAACAAGACTCTTGGCGGCTCGGTCGGCGCACTCGGGGTGTCCTTGATCCTGCCATGGTTGCTCTGGTTCAGCTTTCCCCACTTCGGCGCGATCGAGCTCGTGCTCACGGGTCTGATCGTCGGTATCGGCGGCCAGCTCGGCGATTTGACGATCAGCTTCATCAAGCGCGACATCGGCATCAAGGACATGGGAGCGCTAATCCCCGGGCACGGTGGCATCTTGGACCGTGTAGACAGCTTGATCTTCGTGGCACCGCTCTTCTTCCATATGACACGCTTCTTTCATGGCCTCGGGTGAGGAGGGTCCCCCGGTGAGCGACTGGGAATACCACCCGGCCCCGGACCTGGATGCGGGGCTGGTCGAAAGACTGAGGGACTTCCCTCGCCAACCCGACATGCTGATTTACGGGATTCGCTCGCTGGCCGCGCTGGCGCTGCGCGTTTGGCTTCGGCTCTACCACCGACTGCAAATCAGCGGCCGCGAATACCTCCCAGAGCAGGGCTCGTTCATCATCGTCTGTAATCACACTAGTCACCTCGACACGCTCTGTCTGCTCTGTTGCGTGCCGCTCGCCAAGCTGCACCGCACCTTTCCGGCAGCGGCGGCGGATTACTTCTTCTCAAGTGCGCCGCGGACGCTGATCTCGAGCGCGCTAATCAACGCGCTACCGTTCGAGCGTGAAACTAGGGGCGCCGAAAGTCTCAGCGTCTGCGCGGAACTACTCGCCAATGACGGCAACATCCTGATCATTTTTCCTGAGGGAACGCGCACCATGACCGGTGAGATGGCTCGTTTCCGTTCGGGGATCGGACGCCTCATCGTGGGTACGGCGCTGCCGGTCGTGCCGTGTCATCTCTCGGGGGGCATGGAGGCCTGGCCCAAGGGCGCTTTCTTCCCGCGCCCACGTCGCCTCCGCCTGCGGATCGGAGCAGCGCAAACATACTCGGATTTTCCGAAGAGTAAGGAATCGGTGCAGGAGATCTGCGGAGACCTTCAGAACCGTGTCGCCGAACTGGGAGCAACGCAGCTATGAGCGTCTACGATCTGAAGCCCGCGTTCCAGAATCTGCTCAGGCCTCTTTGCAAGTCACTGGCAAAGGCCGGGGTCACCGCCAACCAGGTGACGATCGCCGCAGCAGTCGTCTCGATCCTCGCGGGACTAGTCTTTGCCTTTTTCCCCGGGTCCAACTGGGCTGCCTTCCTCATACCGCTCACACTTTTCGTACGCATGGCGCTGAATGCGATAGATGGGATGCTCGCGCGCGAACACTCCATGGAGAGCAAACTCGGGGGCATCCTGAACGAACTCGGCGATGTCATCTCCGACGCTGCACTCTACCTCCCGTTTGCGCTGGTTCCGGGGATTTCGCCGGCGCTGATAGTGACGGCCGTCGTGCTCGCGTTGCTGACCGAAATGACGGGCGTCGTCGCCGTGCAGATCGGCGCAACCCGCCGTTATGATGGTCCTATGGGCAAGAGCGACCGCGCGGTCGCCTTCGGCGCCCTCGCGCTGCTACTGGGTCTGGGAGTGGAAGCTGGCCTGTGGACGCAGATCGCCCTCATCGCGGTCTGTGCGCTGATGGTCTGGACTATCTTCAAGCGCGCAGCTGGCGCACTCGTGGAAGCCGAGGCGGAGAACGGCGCGGCCACAACCCGAAATCCGTAATGGCGAATGGTCCCAAGGCACTCGCGGCGCTATGGGGCTTCGCGGAGGCCACAGTCTTCTTCATCGTTCCCGACGTCCTGCTAAGCCGGCTCGCGCTGCGCAGCCCGAAGGCAGGTTTCCTCGCCTGCCTGTACGCATTGGCAGGCGCCCTGGTCGGAGGCGCAGTGATGTGGGTCTGGGGAAGCTTCGACCCGCAGACCGCGCGTCAGCTGATCGCCTCGCTGCCCGCCACTGATGCGGCCATGATCGCGAGCGTGCACCAGCAGCTCGCCGATGATGGCATCGCAGCTATCATCATGGGACCGCTCCGTGGCGTTCCGTACAAGATTTACGCGGTCGAAGCAGCAACGCTGGGCCACGGACTCGTGACTTTCCTGGCCGTCAGCATTCCCGGGCGCCTAATCCGCTTTGTGCTGGTGACGGCTCTCGCCGCGGCCGTCGCCCGCGGACTTCGCGGACGCACGTCGCCCCGTTCCCTCGAGTGGCTCCACCTCGCCAGCTGGACCACTTTCTATGCGTGGTTCTTTTCGGTCATGCCCGCATAGACGTACATCGACTTCGGGTCGGGAAACCTGGGCCAATCATGTCATCACCACTCCGCTGGGAGTTTTCAAGGGCTTGGTGCTCACAGACTTTGTGGGAACTCAGGGTCGCTTTGGATCGTCAGTCCACGGCGCGTCGCCATTGTAGGCAGCAAATGGTTTGTCCAACGCACCCTCCCAGCACGTCAGAATGAGTCTACGGCTTCACATTGATCCGTCAAATCGGATCAGCGCTCGTAAGACGGCAGTTTGGCCGATAGCGGATAAACGGCCTTGATCTGAATGTCCGCTCCGGCGTCGTAAGGAGACCTTTCCAACCGCCCAGCCGAGCTACGCTGCTAGTGTCGTCTTTGTTCCAATTCCGGACGAGAACCCACCCCCAGTTGTTCGGTGGAACGTCGCCCGGGTAAGGTGGCTCTCGACGAGAAACTAGCGGAAAGTAGGCCCTTTCCCGATTTTCGGGCGAGCAGAAAAATGTCCGCCAGACTCAGCCCGCGTCGAACAACTGACCGTTGAAAGTGCGTGCCTCCAAGTCTAGTTCCCCTTCACTACGAAAGACACGTCCGTCAGAGCCCTCGAGGGACGGTATGCTGATCTTCCAAGCGTATTTCCCCTCCACCTGTTCCCACGTGCCCTCTCCGCTACTGGTGGTCGACGGGCTGTCCGGCGGGAATGACTGACCTGTCCATGAGCACGTACCCGAAGTTTCGCCGCTCCCAGGTAGTGGAAAGGCCATCGTCCCCATGACGGTTCCGAATCCTGTAGCCTCCCCTTCGTAGTTAGCGTAGGCGACGACCACGCCAGCGTCGTTCTTCGCGTAAGCATTTCCGAGATGCTTGAGCGCAAACTCGCCGATTGAATCTGCCATGTTCCTATTCCTCCCTTGGTTGGACTAGCTATGTTACTCCTGCGCAATGTCTTTTGTGGCGTCGGAAGGCGACCATTGGACGACTATTGGCTCCCAACATGCGTTAGGAGCTATCAGATGCAATATCTTGCGTCGTCACGTATCCACGGTGAGCCGTGGAACAAGGGCAAGCTGGTCGGTCAGAAGAGACCTCTGAAGCTAAAGGAAATCTGGGCGATCCGTGTACGCCTGCAACTGACGCAGAAGACTCGCGAGTTAGCGCTGTTCAATCTGGCCATCGACAGCAAGCTACGCGCGTGCGACCTGATTCGGCTGCGCGTGTCTGATATTTCGCAGGCTGGACGGGTGGGGTCGCGGGCGATCGTGCTCCAGCAGAAAACCCGACGCCCCGTTCAGTTCGAGATCACGGAACAAACCCGCGAGACGCTCACCAACTGGATCAAGGTTGCCGGCCTACGTACCACCGACTACCTGTTTCCAAGTCGGATGAAAGGTGCCGGCCACCTATCGACACGTCAGTACGCGCGAATACTGAAGATCTGGATTGCGCAGACCGGCCTCGATCCGTCGGCGTACGCGACCCATTCGATGCGCAGAACCAAGGTGACTCTGATCTATCGGAGAACAAAAAACCTGCGGGCCGTTCAGCTGCTCCCCGGTCACACCAAACTTGAAAGTACGGTCAGATACCTTGGTATTGAAGTGGAGGATGCCCTGGAGATCGCTGAACAGACTGAGGCTTAGCCATCGGGCCGGGGCGAACATGCAAATGGTCGCCTTTGTGCCGAGGCCGTGTGAAAACTCCGGGCGCGAAAGCGGAATCTGCATGAGGGTGCCTTGGTTGATCGTGTTGCGGGCGATTGCTTCTAACAATTGAACTCTCGTGCGCGTTTTTCGAGGTCGGCGGCGGCGCAGAATAGTTTTCACACACCCTCTGCCAGGAGGAGACGCTAGCTTTCGATCAATATATCGACGAAGCGACGAAACTCTGCTGTCCGCCCGCCTTTCGTTGAGTCCCACATATGAGTTGCAACGGGGCTCTCTACGATCCATCGTAGGTTCTCGCCCCAGCGATCGTGAGCCGACTTCTGGCGAAACATCGTGTTCATGAAAAAATCGGACTCGGCTTCAATCGTGAATGCCAGGAAAAGTGAGTAGCACCGCGATCTATCTTCCTTTGACATCTCGACTGACCCATTTCGTGTACTTATTAGATCCCAAAGGCGCTGCAATTCGGGGTCTTTCGCCAGCTCAGTGAAGAACTGCATGTAGTGGCCCGTGCTCGTCGTGTACATCTGCCAGTAACCCACCTTCGCATTCTGGCGAGTCTGTATCGCAAGATAGACGAGCGTCACAATGACGAGGATTCCGCCAATGAACTCGCCCACACTACCCAACGTTTGAACCAAATTTGAGCCTTCCACAATGTCTCTCCGAGTCGCTAGTGGAACGAGGCTATCACCGGCAAGCTGAAGGCGCGACGTCCGCTTCGGCGTCGGAAGCTGCGCTTTTTTCAGCGATGCTAGAAACGGCAGCTTTGTCAGGTGAGAGACAGTTCCATCTGGAATATTCGTAGATCCGCACCGGGCCGAAGCTGATCGCTGATGCCCGTTGGAACGAATTCGGAACTCTCGTAGAGCGATGTCGCGGCCACGTTCCCCTCCGTTACCCAAAGGCTGATGGTCGTGACCTCACGCGCCGCGTGCCATTGAATCGAGTCATCCAGTAGTTGCCGTCCAAGCCCTGAACCTTGCGACTTCGGATCGACCCACATTGCACCGATATGACCGACGCGTTGTTCATCAATTCGTACATACGTCATGCCTATCGTTTGATTGCTTTCTTCAGCGACCAGCACATCACTGTCCGGCGAGGCCAAAGAACCCGTGATCTCCTGCCAGTATTCGTCAGACCCCGCGAGAACGGGATCGATTGGCTGGAACGCATCAGGCGCGTCCGCAACAGATCTTTTCCGGAGGTCTTTTAGAAGCCTCCATTCTGTAGGCTCAAGCGCCCGTATAGTTGCCATCATTGTGCCACGCGACGGATCTACCACTCAGTATAAGTGAGCGAATCTATCGGTCCGCTTTGTCCCAGAAAGAGCCGAAACAGTTAGCGATCAAGGTGTCGTTCCAGCTGCAATCGAGCAATCACACCCGCAATGAGACCTAGTCAGATCGTTTCCTTTGACGACCTCGAGATCCACAAACGATTACTCCTCGAATGAGCCCCGCCAAACCGGTCTCAGCAGAAACTGCATGTCACCCCACCTCCTTGCGCAACGGCTGACCCATCAAGTAGCGCCGGAGATTATCGAGAAACAAAGTATCTCCCCGTTCGCTCATCCCATCGCCGAAGGATGACGCATGACTCGATATCAGCACCTTGGGATGGTGCCAGAGAGGGTCCGACTCCGGCAGGGGTTCAGTGGCAAAGACATCGAGAATCGCGTGGGCGGGGACATCGTTGTCGAGCGCAGCGAGCAGATCCGATTCGACCACGAGCGCGCCCCGTCCGACGTTCACGAGGATGCTGTCCGGTTTCATGCGGGCGAGGAATTTCGCATCGACCAGGCCGCGCGTGTCGTCGTTCAGCGGGCACGCGAGCATCACCACGTCTGCGTCGGGCAACACAGTGTTCACGTCCGCGAGGCTCGCGACGTGATCAGCGAATTCGTCGGCTGTCGGCTGGCGCCTGATCCCGGTGACCCGGGCACCGAAACCTTTCACGCGACGTGCCGTCTCCCGGCCAATGCTCCCGTAGCCGATGATCAGCCAGTGGGTCCCGCCCAGTTCCCGGAAGCGGAAGGCTTCCCACTGTTTGTTCGTCTGCAGAGACCGCCGACGCTCATATCCCTGCAGATAGGCGAGCACGCTGCCGACGGCGAAATCCGCGATAGGCGGCGCCTGGGCATCGCTATTGCTCAGCCGCACGCCGTGCTCCCTGAGCGTGGCGAACATTGGCGCATCCAGGCCTGCCGCCGCCGTCTGCATCCAGTCCAGGGTCTCGCTCGTCAACATCGCGTTGATGAAGATGTCTCGGTTGGAACAGCCGAACACTTCGATGTTCATCCAGGCGATGTGGGGTTGAATCGCGTCGACCGCTTGTGGGTTTCCATCGAGTTCGAACTGCCCGCCGCCATCCATGGTGAGCACGCGTAGGCCTGGGGCGATCGCCCGAACGCGCTCAGCCACGCGCTGCCAGGAGAGTTTGTAGAGCATGAGAGTGGGTTCGGGAGTTTTCATCATGCCTGTTGGGGGCGACGGATGGCCGGAGGGTCGGGCTGCTACCAGCTTCGTGCGCGAGGCTCGCCTGTGCGTCAGGTAGCGGTCTCCGTGGCTTGCTGGGACGTTTTGCGCATCCGGCGGGCCATCAGCGGCCAGATCATCTTGACGAGCACGCGTTTGAACAGGCTTGCTTCCCTGGTGTAGGCAGCTGAACCGAACTGGTTGATCCCGAGTTCTTCGCGCAGCTCGGTGGTCATCGCGACCACCATGTCATCCAGGGGAATACCGGTGCCGTCGGCGATGCGCGTCATGCGTTGGAAGTTGCCGATCACCGCAGCCGCATCGACGAGCGCCGCCTCACCAAGGGCATCCGCCACCGCGCTGCGTCGTTGCGGTAGGGTGTCGGAACCGGGACTCAACACGGTCTCTTCCACCAATCCCAGCAATTCGGTTTCACCCGGAACGCCGCTGGCGACATCGGTACCTTCGGTGATGGCTCGGAGATCCACGGTTTCATCCTGTGCCTCGCTGCTCACACGGAGCATCATCGAATGCGAGGCAGTTCAGTAGAAACAGTCGTTCAGCGCAGACACCCGACCGGCAATCAGTTCGACCTGCGGGCGAGTCAGGGCCCGCCCGCCGCTGCTGGCAAAATCCGCCACGTCTTCGACATACATCGCACCCGATTGAACCTGCAGCAGGCGTACCGCCTCGGGAACGAGGCTCATTGCAGTGATGACGTTGCCTGTACGGCGCACGCCACCGTACATATCCGCATCTTCGGGATCCACGTCTGCCAGACCGACCATCGGTACCCAGGCCGTACCGGCTTTCGTTCCTTTGGGGCGATGGCGGGTAGGTTCACCGGCCGCGGCTTCGGGCAGCGGTTCTGCTTCGAAACCAAGCGCCTCGTGAAAGCTGTCGATGGCGAGGGTCGAAACGACCACCGAGAGAATCTCCACGTAGGCCGCGTCGGACAACCCGGCGTCGATACAATCGCGCAGCCAGGATTCGGTCAATCGTGATGCGTCAGTGGTGAGCCGGTGCGCGACGTCCACCTGCACGGGCGAGAGCGATCCGTGGTCACCGTCGTGTTCACCATCGGCCGAGAAAGGGGAGAGGTTGGATTTGCGCTCACGGCACAGCGAACAGGCACGGGCGTTGCGGACTTCGCGAGCAACGGCGACGCGTTCCTCAGCGGTCAACCAGGTGCCGGCGTGACCCAGCTTGTCCCAGGTGTGTCGAAACGCCCCAATCAGATCGTCGCGAATGGGCCAGGGGCTGTTCGAATAGTTGAAGGCTTGCATGGAGCGCCGTCCTCTGCTGCGGTCGTCTCAGAATATCCAATGCGAGATGTTCTGGCTACGCTGCGCAGATGCCGTCACGTCACCCGGGCTTGCCCGGACACCGTCTACCGACCGTCGGCTTGACGTTTGATTCGCGACTGCACCTCCGCCACCTTCGCCTCAGTCAGCGGATAGCTCCACAACAGCGGCATCCCCACGAACTTGAAGACCGCCGGCACGATGGAATAGAAGCAGGCCAACATGAGCAGCGAGAAATCGCTGTTGGGCGTTTTCAACGGGTCGGCCAGTGAGTCAAAACCGGCAAGGACGGCAAGCGTGGTGCCGGTGGTGATGCCCAGCGCATACGCGGCCTTGCGCACCATGGACCAGATGGAGAAGTACGCGCCGGCCTGCTGCTTGCCCGTCTGCAGCGTGTCCACATCCACCACGTCCGCGGCCATCGCCAGCGGCAGCGCCGACAGCGCGCCGATCGCCGAGCCCTTCAGGCACATCACGCCGACGAAAAACGCAAACTTGCCGGTGGGAATGCCCTCGAAGTAGGTGGATAGCTGTGAATGCCAGTCGGACGGCAGAAATCCCAACAACCGGGTAATTTCGAAACCGCTGAACCAGGCTTGCGGCGCGACGGCGATCAGCGGTATGAAGCTCGACCAGAACGCATACCAGCCGATGGCCACCATCGTGGCGCGATGTTTGCCGATTCGGCGGGACAACTTGAACCATAGCGGAATCGCGATGATCTGACAGAGAAAGTAAGGGGCCACGTAGAGGCCGTACAGGTCCCCGGCAAGCAACACGTGCTTGACGAAGAAGAAGGACAGGCTGTTGGTCATTGCGGCGCCCAGGCTGGAGAAGCCGAAGATGATGATGAGACGCATGTAGGGCTTGTTGCGCATGACGTAGCGCAAGCTTTCCTTCAAGGGCAGTTTGGAACGGCGTGTCTCGACCACCGGAAACTCCGGGACCCGCCACACCGCGTTCAGCACAAGGAACGGCATGACCACGCACATCATCATCGATAGGAAATACACCGCATCGACGGGTTTCGTGTAGCCAAAGAACAGGATGACGGCGGGGATGAAGGCGGAGATGACCGAGCCCGTCACGCTGAAGCCTTCGCGCCAGCTGGTGATGAGGGTGCGTTCGTGGTAGTCCCGCGACAGCTCCGCACCCCAGGCGCTGTAGGGCAGGTCTTTGATCGTGGAGCCAAGATAGACGAGTGCCACCATGGCAAAGAGCCACAGATAACCGATGTTGAAGGTAAACCCGAACCAGGCGGTGTCGTAGAACTCGAAGGGCGGCACGAAGAGCAGATAGATGCCCAACAGGAAGACCGGGGTGCCGAGCAGCACGTACGGCTTTCGGCGCCCGATACGGGTCCGGGTGCGATCGGAGAGAAAGCCGATGAGCGGATCGGTAATGACGTCGGTGATGCGCGACACGGCGATGAGGATTCCGACCAGCCCGAGGCTCAGGCCGAAACCGTCGGCATCCGCATAGACCGCCGGCAGGTAAACGGCGAGCGGCAGGCCGGAGAGCGCAAGCGGTGCAGCGGGGGCGCCATAGGAGGCGAGTTGGCCGGTGCTCAGCCGCCCGCGTTCGGTTTCAGTGTCGCCGGCGTCCGTGCTGGTCGCTGTGATGTCGACCATTCTTATCCCCCTGGCCGACCCACTTTAACCCGCTCGCGCGCGCAAACTCCAACGCGTTAGGACCAGGAGCGCAGGAACGCGAGCGGTGGTCAGAATCGTTCCAGACCGTACCGGTCTGATCGATGTGTCGCGCAACTCAAACCCAGCGACGGACGCGATTGCGATAGGCTTCGTATTCGGCACCAAACTTGCCGCCGAGGTAACGCTCTTCGCGAATGATGACGCCGTAGGTAAGGAGCAGCGCCGCAATGGCGGCCAGGGCCAAAAACCACAGGCTGTTCGACCAGACGCCCAGTCCCAGCAACAGCAACACCATCGACAGATAAATCGGGTTTCGCGAAAACGCATACGGTCCTCCAGAGACGATCACATCGGTCGACTCCGAAGTCGGCACTGAGGCGCCGCCCCGGCGGAACGTGAACATTGCCCACCCGACGAGGCCAAATGACATGGCGGTTAAGGCTGGGCCGAAGATCTGGGCAGCGGCGGTCGGTAGAAATGCTGACGGCACAACCCATCGAAGTAGAAAGCCCGCCAGGATGGAAACCAACAAGAGCAACGGCGGTGGAAACGCTACACCTGCGTGGTCTGGAGAATCGATCGCGTCCCTGGCCATATCGAGCCTACCTTTGTTGGCTATATTGCATATAGCACATATATTTTATATATTCAAAGGATGGCACAATTACACTGTTACGTCCCCGACGAGATAGCAGACAGGCTGCGGGAAAAGGCGCGCATGTCGCACACCTCCGTATCTAAATATCTCGCATACCTGGTAAGAAAAGAGGTGGATACTCAGTGGCCGGATGACTTTTTCACCCTGTTCGGCGCATGGCAGGGACAACCTCTCACGCGGCCGGAGCAAGGGGATTTCGAAGACCGTAGCCGCCTGGATTGATGTACCTGCTGGACACCAACGTATGCATCGGTTTTCTAAACGGCACACGCCCGGATATCACCGATCGAATCAAGTCCTACCCTCCCGGTGATGTAGCAATTTGCAGCGTTGTGAAGGCCGAGCTTCTGTTTGGCGCTCGCCGCAGCCGCCACGTTGAAGCCAACCTACGGCTTCTTGCGAGGTTCTTCCAGCCGTTGGCGAGTTTACCTTTCGACGACCGCTGCGCCGAGGAAGCGGGCCAGATTCGGGCCGATCTTGCGGCACAAGGGCAACCCATCGGCCCCAACGACCTGCTGATTGGCGCTATCGCGCGAACACACGATGCTGTCCTGGTAACCCACAACCAGCGTGAGTACTCCCGCATTACCGGCTTGCGGCTGGAAGATTGGGAAACCTAGCCCGAGTCTGGCACCTAGCCAGGTGTCGCGGCATGAGCCGAGAAGCAACACGAAAGTGTTTTCCAGGCATGGCGCAAACGCGCCCCTCGCCTTTGCCTGAACATCAGCGATGAGCGGGAAAAGAGATGCTGCCTTGGCTATTTCCTGCTCGAGAAATCTACCCACTTCGACCGGAATGCAGCGTTGTGCGAGAAGTTTGGGGAGGGATGGGAAACCATGGCTTATATCTGCAATCTCGGCCACGAGCCCGCACCAATCTATACGAAGGAGCAAGCGGGTGAAGTGCTCCGACAGACGTTGGGCCGAAACGTGTTCTACAAGCTCAACGACGACGATACCTACGATGAGATAGCCGAAGATCTGGACGTCGATATCTCCGGCTGGAGCTGGACGGCGAGGTTTGCCGATCTCGACAACGATGCGGATCTGGACATCATCGCCGTGTCGTTCGATGGACCCATCTGGATCTACACGAACAACACCCAGAAACATCGCGGGATCATTTTCGAACTGGATGACCACAAGGCCAACCGCGCAGGTATCGGCAGCCGGATAATCATTCACTACGGGGATGACGGTAGCAGTCACCAGATTCGGGAAATCAAAGCAAGCGACGGGTTCTTGTCATACGATGCACCTCGCGCTCACTTTGGACTGGGCGAGCACAGCGTGGTTTCCCGGGTCGAGGTGATCTGGTCAACCGGCGAAAAATCCCTGCTCACGGGCAGATTCAGGGCCGGGCATCGATACAAAATTGAACGAACGTAGTCTGCGGACTTTGTCGAATCTCACCTGCAGTTTACGTACGACTGCTAGGCAACTTGCGAACCCGACGTGAGGAACACCCTCCTGCTGACGAGCCTTGCGATGCTCGCGTTTGCGGCGAATTCCCTGCTGTGCCGGCTGGCGCTCGGGCGACGATTCGATCGATCCTGCGAGCTTTACCACGGTGCGCGTGCTATCCGGCGCCTTGACCTTGAGTCTGTTCATGCTGCCCCGCTGGCTCAAAGGTGAGCGAGCCGGTGGAGGTCTGCCCTCGGCGGCTTTTCTGTTCATCTATATCGTGTTCTTCTCGTTCGCCTACGTCTCGCTCCCCGCCGGCACCGGCGCGTTGATCCTGTTCGGTGCCGTGCAACTCACCATGTTCGCCGCGGCATTGCGCGCAGCGGAACACTTCGCCACCTGGTCGTGGGTTGGTCTCGCATGCGCGATCTCGGGGTTGGTGCTCCTCGTGGCGCCCGGCGTGACCGCGCCGGACCCGTCCGGCGCAGCGTTGATGGCGATCGCAGGGATTGCCTGGGGCGCCTATTCGCTGCTCGGACGGAAGGTGGTTGATCCGCTGGCGGCCACCGCGTCCAGCTTCATCTATTGCGCGCCCCTGGCCATCGTTGTCAGCCTGATATTTCTGGATGAATTTCATGCGTCCACTCGTGGTGTGGTGCTGGGCGCCACCTCCGGAGCCATCGCGTCGGGGTGCGGCTACGTGATCTGGTACGCCGCGTTGCGTGGACTCAGCGCGTCACGCGCCGCCACCGTGCAACTCTCGGTGCCCGTGATTGCCGCCTTCGGTGGGGCCTTGCTGCTCTCCGAGGATGTCACCTTGCGGTTGCTGGTCGCATCGGCCGCCACCCTCGGCGGCGTGGCAATCGTCCTGGCCCAGCGCAAGCCCGCGTGAGCATTCCGTTCGTCGACTCCGGCCCGTACCCGCCTCGCTCGGAGAATTTCGTTCGCCCTCTGATCGATGGGTTCGCGGCGTTCACGCGTATCTGCGAGGCAATCGAAGCAGCACGCCATAGCGTGTTCGTCACCATCGCGTTCATTCACCCGGACTTCCGGATGCCCGACGGGCGCGGTTCGTTGCTCGATGTGCTGGATCGAGCCGCGCTCCAGGGCATCGACGTGCGGGCGCTGTTCTGGCGCACCAATGCCGAAACCGCAGCCCACGAGCAAACGACCTTCGGTGGCCGGACCGAACAGTTGGAGATGCTTGCCGCCCGTAATTCGAAGTTCGCCATCCGCTGGGACTGCGCCCCGGGCGGCTACTGTCATCATCAGAAGAGCTGGATCGTTGACGCCGGTCAGCCGACGGAGACTGGCTTTGTCGGCGGCATGAACCTGAATCCCGACCACCTTGTGAGCCCCGGACATAAAAATTCTCCGGAGGGTACGCATGACGTCTACCTGGAGCTGGCCGGCCCCGCGGTACGCGACGTTCACCACAATTTCGTCGAGCGCTGGAACGGCGCGAGCGAACGGCATCTGTCGGGTGGAACCTGGGGCGCCGCCGGTGGCCTGGATATGGGCTACCCAACGCAGGGGTCCAACCCCAAGGCGGCCGGTGCGCGTGGAACCAGCACCGTGCAGATCCAACGGACGATGCCGGCGAACTGCGAGTACACGATTCGCACGCAATACCTGCAAGCCATCGACGCAGCCCAACGAACCATCTATATCGAGAATCAGGCGCTGGAGGACCCAACGGTCATCGCCAGGCTGAAGGCTGCATTGCAGCGTGGGGTCACCGTCATCGCACTGCTCCCCGCAGACCCCCAACCCGCGCTGGCGTCGCTACATGCGCATCGGCAGTTCACGTGCGTGAATCTCGCCGCCCGTCAGGCAAACGGTGCGCGCTGCAACATCCACATTCACGCCAAGCTGATGATCGTGGACGATGTTTTCGCGACCGTCGGTTCGTGCAATCTGCGCACCCGTTCTCTGTTGCACCACACGGAAATGAACGCCAGCGTCTATGATCCGAGCGTCGTGCGTGGCCTGCGCTGCGAGTTGTTTGCCAAACATCTGATGGTCGGCACCGAGTCCATCGAGGCCGGGAAGGCCATGCGCCAGTTTGCCGAGATCGCACAGGACAATGCCCACGGGTGCCTGGTGACCAGGAAACCGCTCGTGCCTGCGTTTGCCTTTGAGTGCGGTATATTCGCTCTTCATCGGAAAAAGTGACCGTTCAAGTATTCCTGGGGGAGAAATCATGCCCGGACCATTGCACGACATCCGCGTTGTGGAAATGACAACCGCCATTCAAGGACCCGCTGCCGGTCTGTTCTTTGCCAACATGGGTGCTGAGGTGATCAAGGTAGAGCCGCCCACCGGCGACACCAGCCGGAACTATCGCGGACCCAACAACGGTCTGCCCGCCGATGCGCCGGTGCCAGCGTTCGTGGCATTCAACAAAGGCAAACGCTCGGTGACGTTGGACGTACATTCCGAGCTCGGCAATCTGGTCGTTCAGCGGTTGCTCGCGAATGCGGATGTGTTCATCAGCAATTACCGTGCACTTGCACTGACGCGAATGAATCTGGGGCTGGACGAACTCACCGCGAAGTACCCCAAACTCGTCGTGGGTCACGTGAACGGCTTTGGTCCGCGGGGAGCGGATGCAGACAAGGCGATGCTGGACGGCGCCGCGCAGGCGCGTGGCGGTCTGGCGAGCATGTCGGGCCCGAGCGGAGGAATGCCGAACCCGCCGGGCGCGGCGCTGGCTGACACCTCCGGTGGGCTGCAACTGGCGCTCGCCTGCATCACCGCACTGGTCGCGCGCGGGTCCACCGGCCGAGGGCAGATCGTGCGCACGTCGTCGCTCGGCATGCAGATCTGGCTGCAGCAGTGGGAATTGCAGCACGCGGCCATGACCGGCAACGCGTTGACGCGAGAGGCGAACCACCACCCGATGCTGAAAGCGCCGTACGGCGTGTACGAAACATCGGACGGTGAGTACATCATGTTCATCGTCGCGATGACCAACGAAGCGTGGGAGGCGTTCTGGATATTCGCGGACCAGCCGGAACGAATTCTCGACGAAAATTGGGACAGCCCGGCCAAGCGAGTCGGCGCTCCAGGCACACAGGAGGGCCTGGTGGACATCCGCGAGGCCATGGCCGCCGTCATCCGCACCCGCACGGTCGCGGAGTGGGTGGAGTTCCTGTATACGCAACCCGAAATCATCTGGGAGCGCGTTCGCAGCCACGACGACGTGCTGAGCGATCCACAGAATATCGCCAACGCCTACATCACCGATCTGCAACTCGACGGCGTTGGTATGACCAGAACGCCCGGCACGCTGATGGAGTTCAGCGATACCGCCACAGAACCGGTACGCCAGCCGCCCGCGCTGGGCCAGCACACGCGTGAGGTTCTGACGGCGCTGGGATTTACGGAGGATGACGCAATCGCAGTCATCGACAGGACCGAAGAACTGCGCCAGGAAGCGCTGGCTGCGGTCGACGGCGGGTTGTAGGGCTAGCCGTTCCGCTCTGGCGGAGCCCCTTGCTGCGCGCGAGTTTAGCAACACGATACAATGGAAAGATAAAGACGGAGGATGGGACAATGCCGAACTCGTCTGCGGTTGCCGAGCTTGGAGGGGTGCGCACGCTCGATGTCGCCATCGTTGGCGCCGGTTTCTCCGGGCTCTACATGCTGCAGCGTGTCCGGGATGTGCTGCATCTCGAGACGCAGGTTTTCGAAGCTGGCGATGGGGTAGGCGGCACCTGGTACTGGAATCGTTACCCGGGCGCGCGTTGTGATTCCGAGAGCTACTATTATTCCTATTCGTTTTCCCGCGAACTCGAGCAGGAATGGAACTGGTCGAGCCGCTATCCCGAACAACCCGAAATTCTTGGCTACCTGAACCATGTCGCGGATCGCTTTGATCTGCGCCGCAGCATTCGGTTCGAGACGCGGGTGACGAGCGCGACCTTCGATGAGGCGAGCAACCGCTGGAACCTGACGACCGATACCGGGGAACGGATCTCGGCTCAATTTCTGGTGAGCGCCGTTGGCTGTCTGTCTTCGAGCAACACACCCGACTTCCCCGGCATCGACAGCTTCGAAGGCGAGTGTTACCACACGGGTGCCTGGCCCCATGAAGGGGTGGATTTCACGGGCAAACGTGTCGGCCTGATCGGCACCGGCTCCACGGGTATTCAGGCGACGCCGGTCATCGCAGCGCAAGCCCAGCACCTGACGGTTTTTCAGCGAACGCCCAACTACAGCATTCCTGCGCGAAACGAACCGTTATCGGCCGAACTCGCTGCGGAAATAAAGGCCAACTACGACGAGATCCGTCAGAAGTGCCGCGATTCGGACTTTGGTTTCCCATACGTACCTTCAGAACGTCTCGCAGGCGACGCTACCCCTGAAGAGCAGCGGCGCGTCTATGAGGAGTTGTGGCAGTTGGGCGGGTTCAGATTCTTCATGTCCTCATTCAGTGATCTGCTCACCGACGAAGCGGCCAACGATACCGCGGCCGAGTTCGTGCGTGCCAAGATTCGCGAGATCGTCAAAGATCCTGCGACCGCCGAACTGCTGGCTCCCACCGATCACCCATACGGCACCAAGCGACCTCCCATCGACACCAGTTACTACGAGTCTTACAACCGTGACAACGTCACCCTCATCGATGTGCGCAAGGCGGCCATCGTCGAGATCACCGCCGGCGGGTTGCGAACCGAAGATGCCGAGTACGCACTCGACACCATCGTTTACGCCACCGGCTTCGACGCCATGACGGGCGCGTTGCTGAAGATGAACATCCGCGGAGTTGACGGCATGCGCCTGGCAGACAAATGGGCCGACGGTCCGCGCAGTCTGCTCGGACTGCAGGTGGTTGGCTTTCCGAACCTGTTCACCATTACCGGGCCGGGTAGCCCGTCAGTGCTGGTCAACATGCCCGTGGCCATCGAACAGCACGTGGAGTGGATCTGCGACTGCATCGAATACCTCGGCCGAAACGGCTTGTCACGCATAGAGGCGACCGAAGCTGCCCAGAACGCCTGGGTGCAGCATGTTTTCGATGAAGCGGACGAGACCCTGTTCCCGCTGGCCAACTCCTGGTACATGGGGGCCAACATACCGGGCAAAACCCGGGTATTCATGCCCTATGTGGGGGGCATGGGTCAGTATCGGGATCGCTGCGCCGAAGTTGTCGCGAACGGCTACGAAGGATTCGCAATGCAGAACTGATGGCCTGCAGCTGCCGTAGCCACCGAACCATGAAACGCATCGAAGTATTGATAAAGGAGGACCGGGGCTGCACGATCTGTGCATCGCACCTGCCCCATGGCGTGCGCCCCGTCGTGCAGTTCCACCCCGACGCCCGGCTGTTGATCGCCGGACAGGCGCCGGGACGCAAGGTCCATGCGTCCGGGATTCCATTCGACGATGTAAGTGGCGAGCGACTGCGCGATTGGATGGGGATCAGCCGCGAGGTGTTCTACGACCCTGAGCAGATCGCACTGCTACCCATGGGATTCTGCTATCCGGGAACGGGGAAGTCCGGCGACCTCCCACCGCGCGCGGAGTGTGCGCCCGCCTGGCGCGCGCAACTGCTCAAACGCCTGGAGAAGCTTCAACTCACCCTGGTGATCGGTCAGTACGCCCTGGCATATCATCTGGACGCGCCGAATAAGTCGTCGGTGACGGAGATCGTACAGGCCTGGCGCGAGCATTGGCCCAACGTCGTGCCACTACCGCACCCCAGTCCCCGGAACAACCTCTGGCTGCGTCGAAACCCGTGGTTCGAGACAGAACTGTTGCCCATGCTGCGGCAGCGCGTGGCCGAAGTGCTGCCAGGCTAGGGCGGCGATGGGCACGCCGCTTCTCTCAACTTATCTGCTAGGGTAATGAAGCATGTCAGACATCTTCATTTCTTACGCTTCCGAAGATCTCGACCGGGTGCGACCGTTGGTCGAGGCGATCGAAGCACTCGGCTTCAGCGTCTGGTGGGACCGCCAGATCGACCCGGGCACTACCTGGGATGAAGTCCTTGAACACGCGCTGAGCGATGCCAGGTGGGTTGTAACGGTATGGACGGAACGATCAATCACGTCGCGTTGGGTACGTACCGAATCCATGGATGCACTGGAACGCAATATCCTGGTTCCGATCCTGCTGGACGACGTGACCCCGCCGGTTGCATTTCGTACTACCCAATCCGCGGATCTACGCAACTGGCGGCCGGGCAGTAACGATGCCAGGTTCGATCAGCTCATGGCCCGATTGACGGGTGAGCCCAGTGTCATCCCGACCAACCTTGGGCAAGCCACTCCGCCGCGGGCGCGGGTAAGCCCTGGCATGGTGCTCGGCGCGCTGGGAATTGTCGCGGTTGTCGCTACCGCCCTGTTCCTCAGCTTCGCACCGAAGGACGACGACGAAGCCGCTCCTCCTCAAGTAACAACCTTCACAGGTCAGCCCAGCATCGCGGTGCTGCCCTTCGAGCATGGCGATGACACCGACGATCGGTTGTTTGCCGACGGGCTCGCCGACGAGATCATCAAGGGGCTGCAACAGTATCGCTCGTTTCCGGTGATGTCACGCCACGCGAGCTTCACGTTTCGCGACAGCGAATTGGGGATCGCCGACATTGCCGGCCGGCTCGGCGCACAGTACCTGGTTACCGGATCAGTCCAGCGCAGTGGAGAGCGGCTACGCGTAGCCGCGGCCCTGGCCACCGCGGACGGGCGCCAGGTGTGGTCCGAAACCTTTGAGGTAGAATTCGTCCCCGACCAGGTCTTTGCGCTGCAGGATGAGATCGCGCATCAGATCGCGGGAATCACCTACCCGCAGATGCTGGTCAGCGAAGTCGATCGGGTCTCCGGCCAGAAGGCGGAAAATCTCGAGGCTTGGGGATATCTCTTGAAAGCTATCGAGATCACTTACAGCCTCGACATGGACCGAGCCGATGAGGCGCTGCAGTACGCCGAGAAAGCGCTGGCGCTGGACCCGGATCTCGCACTGGCCTACTGGGTGCGGGGTGAAGTCGGCATTTACCTCTACGTCGACGCCGGCCTGGTCGGCGCAGCGGCCGAAGTGCGCGAATTGCAGATCATCGCCAACCTTCGCGAAGCACTCGAAATCAATCCCTTCGACGGCTCAGCGTGTGGCTGCCTCGGGTTTGTTCACATGATGCGCGGTGAGTTTGACGCCGCACGTGTGATTCTGGACGGCGCGCTTCGGGTAAACCCCAGCAATGCGCTGCTGCGCGTGAATCAGGCGGAATACCTGCTGTACACGGGACGATTGGAAGAGGCCAGGCTGGAGGCGGAGCTTGGGATACGGCTCGACCCGATCAGCCGGTTCGGCTCTATGGGCTGGTCTACACTCGGGCTGATAGAAGCCGTAGAAGGCAATATGGGTAAGGCCATCGATCTGACACGCCGCGCATTGCAACTCGAACCCGAGGAAAACTGGAGCCAGGCTCAACTACCGCTACTGCTATACCTTCACGACCAGACCGCCGCGGCCGAAGATGCACTTGGCAATCTCTTACGAGACCATCCACGGTTTACCCCTCGAAACAAATTCATCTACGGCTGGATGGTTCCGTTGGAGGAGCTACTTCGCGTGCGCATCACCGAAGAAACCGGCGAGGACCAGGCAGGCGCCTCCATCGCAGATCTCCTGGAGTGGATCTATCGCGAGTTGGGTTGGGAACCCGAATCCGCGCCGGGGCTGTCTACGCTTTGAGCGCCTCGATCGCTCTACGTTCGCCGCGCCGCGCATGGCGCCCGGCGCGCAGGACATCAGGCAGGTACCCAGCAATGCGCTGCTGCGCGTGAATCAGGCAGAATACCTGCTGTACACGGGACGATTGGAGAGGCCAG
>PVMK01182128.1_pt1 | contig 28960 bp, 23 predicted proteins | sample 1853481 | NCBI WGS metagenome assembly PVMK01 (sample SAMN08533507, study PRJNA380276) | Marine sediment metagenome, whole genome shotgun sequencing project.
CCTCACCGCAACCCTTGGCGCCGTTGTAACTGAATGGTGAGGGTGTCTCGATGGAGCTACAGCGGATGTCGGGCATGTTAAGGGCCGTCATCGGGGTGTAGTCGGTAAAGGTGGCCGTGGTCAGGTTGCCACCCTCGTCAAACTGGAAGGCTTCCTGCATGGACGCGCCAATGCCGTGACAGGCAGCGCCGTGTGTCTGGCCCTCTACGATCTTGGGGTTGATGGCGACGCCACAGTCGTCTACCACCACGTAGTCCAGAATTGAGGGCTGGCAGGTATCCGGGTCCACTTCCACCACGGCGATGTGTAACTGGGCTGCATAGGTGAGCGTCTGGTTGCCTGATTTGGTGGCCAAATCAGGTAGCTCGAAAGGCGGCTTGTAGATGTAGTGCACATTGAGATTGATATCGCGAACCTCTTCGCCGACCGCGGCGGTATTACAGTTTGCCAGGTTGGACAGCCTCCAGTAGTTGATGGCCCGTTCCGGGTCACCTTTAACGCTCAGCTGTGGTCCCATCTCACCGACACCGAATTCCAGCTCTTCCTCACTGGCCTGCAGGGCGTGGGCTGCCAATCGCAGCAGTTCCACTTTCAATTCCTGTGCCGCGCCGTGTACAGCGGACAAACCGGTGACCACGAACTGGCTGGCGATAGTGCCCGACAGCCCGCCGTAGGTGTTCCAGTTACTGTCGAAACCGGAGCGCACGGTCACCATATCGGGCCCGATGTTCAATTCGTCGGCGACCACCTGGGCGGTGGTGGTTTCGTGGCCCTGGCCCTGGGGTACAGAGCCCAGCGTGACGATGACTGAACCGTCCAGGCCAATCTTGATGCGGGCGCCCTCGGTGTTACCTGAGAATACCGCATCCGGATTTATCAGCAATATCTGGCCGAAGTTGTTGGTGCCGGAATCCAGCGTGGTACCGATGCCAATTCCCAGCAGCCGGCCCTGTGCCCTTGCCGCGGCCTGTTTTTCCCGCCAGCCCTGGTAGTCGATCATCTCCTTGGCGTTGGCCAGCATCTGCGGGTAGTTGCCTGAATCGTAGATATTGCCGTTGGGCGTGGTATAGGGGAACTGCTCCGGCTGGATGTAGTTGCGCAGCCGCATCTCGTCGGCGGGGATGCCTATTTCGTGGGCGCAAATGTCGATTACCCGCTCCATGAACCACAGGTGCTGCAGGCGTGAGTAGCCACGGTTGGGGACGCAGGGCGCCTTGTTGGACACCACTTGGGTGAACTCGATGTTGATGTTGCGCAGTTTGTAGGTGGCCGGATAGACCTGGGCCCAGATGGCGCAACCCAGGGGTTCATAGCGTGTGTAGCCGCCACAGTCGTCCAGGTGCCGTGAACGCAGGCCCAGGATCTCACCACTGGCGTTCAGCGCCACCTCGGTATCGAGGAAAGTGCGTTCGCCACCGTGAAAGCAGGCGAGATTGTTGCTGCGGGTTTCGCACCACTTGACCGTTGCACCGCCGGTAGCCCGGGAGGCCAGTGCCGTCAGGCCCATAAAGGTATGAGTGACGGTTTTGGTGCCAAAGTTGCCCCCCACGTCGTGGCTGCGGGAGCGGATCTGCTCGGTGCTGATGTTGAGGTAGGCGGCGACCATTTGCGCGTTTACCGCGGGCAGGCCGTTGTTGGAGATCATGTCGATATCGCCACGGGGTGACCACGTAGCCACTACGCCCGCGGTTTCTATGGGGGTGCTGGAAAAACGGTGGAAGTGCAGTCGGTTTATTTTGACCACATGTGCGGCCTCGCGAAAAGCCGCATCCACATCGCCGTGGTCCCAGGTGTCGTTGAAAACCACATTGCTGCCCACGGCCGGGTGCAGTATGGGGTCGTTCTTCAAGGCCTCCTCGGACCGCGTAATGACCGGCAGTGGTTCATATTCCACATTTACCAGCTCGATGGCGTCTTGCACCAGGCGCGCTGACTCCGCCACGATCATCACTACCGGCTCGCCGGGATAGCGCACGGTGTCGGTGGCGATGCCATAGTCCTCTATAAGGGCGCCGGGTTCGGCACCCATCTGCATGAAGGGGGTGGTTTGTGCCGCTACGTCTGCGCCGGTGAGAACGCAGCGTACGCCGGGCAGTGCAAGCGCCGCGGACACGTCGATATTGAGAATTTTGGCGTGAGCATAGGGTGAAGTGACAAAATTCATATGCAGCATGTCCGGCGACTGGTAGTCATCCACGAACAGGCCGTAACCCCGCACCAGGCGTACGTCTTCCTTGCGCCGCAGGTGCTGGCCCACCCAGCGGCCACTGCCATCACCATCGACCTCGATGCTGGTCTGTATATCACGCAGGGGGCGCACCGGGTCGGGCCGCAGTTGTCGCCTGGGTGTTGCTTCCACGACCGGGGCTTTGCTCTCCTCAGCGGTCGAGACATCTTTCGAGCCGCCGAACAGGCCCCGGAAGAAATCGACGATCGCAGCGAAAAGTCCTTCGCTGGGAACCGGCGCTTGTGCGGCACGTTGGGAGATGGACTCGAAGTGCTCCACACTCACCAGCGCATTTTGCAGGCTGTTGATGATGTTGTTGATTTCTTTTTCAGCATAGCCGCGCATACCGCCGCCGGCGATGGAGAGTATCTTGCCGTGGATCTGTGTCGTCCCCTCCCAATTGATCAGGGTGCCGCCGCCGCCGCCGTCTTCCAGGTCAAAGCTCACGATCATGTTGTAGGCACTGCCCATAACGCTGCCCTTGCCCACGTAGCGGGCCCTGACCGGTTGTATGCTCTCTTCCAGGCTCATCTCGGTAGTCGCCACGCCGTGGATCCGGCCTATACCTACCTTGACCTTCACGATCGCGGTGTTGGTATCATCCTCTTTCATCTGCATGCTGTGGAAGGTGGGCAGTACCGGCACAAACTTCTCCGGGTCCGCCAGCAGGGCAAAGGTTTCGTCGCGGGGAATACCCACCTCAAACTTGCCGTTAAATGACATCTCCATGAATCAGGCCTCCCGCAATTTCTGCGCCGCGTCTTCCACGGCGGTGATTATGTTCTGGTACCCGGTGCAACGGCAGACATTGCCGGCGATGGCTTTCTTGATCTCCTCACGACTGGGGTCGGGGTTTTCATCGAGCAGGTGCTTGGAAGACATCAGCATACCGGGAGTGCAGTAGCCACACTGGAGGCCGTGGTGTTCCGAAAATGCGGTTTGCAGAGGATGTAGCCCCTCGTCCGATTCCATTCCCTCCACGGTGCTGATCTCGCAGCCGTCGGCTTGCGCCGCCAGAAGCGTACAGGATTTCACCGGCCGCCCGTCCATCAGTACCGTGCAGGCGCCGCAGTAACTGGTATCGCAGCCTATATGTGTGCCGGTAAGGCCCAGTTCCTCGCGGATAAACTCCACCAGCAAGGTACGTGGTTCAACTTCCCGCTGGTAGGTGCCGCCGTTTACCGTGACTTCTACAAAAATGAAATTATTTGACTCAGGCATAACGATGTCCTCCCACAACCTGTTCCCCGCGGGCCCTGGCCAGGGCGCGTTGTCCTGCATCCACCACCAGAGTGCGCAGCATTGCGCGCTTGAATGCCTCGGTGCCGCGGGCGTCGGGTGATGGTGCCGCGGCGGCGACAATCGCGTCGCCAGCCAGTTGTAACTGTGTATCGGTGACTGTTTTTCCTACCAGAATTGCTTCCGCTTCATCTGAGACGATAGTGGTAGTGCCGGCGCCTCCCAGAACAATGCGCACCCGTGAGCAGCTGTCACCATCCAACTCCAGCATGACCCCCGCCGCCACGGTGGGGTAGGCCGGCGCCGCATTTTTGAAGGCAACGTAGGCGCCACCATGGCTGCCCTGCGGCACGGCAAACTGAATTTCGGTGACTATCTCGTCGGCTTCCATGCAGGTGTCGTAGGAACCCAGGATAAGGTCATCTACGCTGATAGTGCGATTGCCATTGGGCCCGCTGCAAACCACGCTGGCGCGCAGGGTGCGCAGCCCGCAGGGCCAGCAACCAACGGGGTCGGCGATACTGATGCCACCACCTATGGTGCCCATGGTGCGCACCTGCTGGTCGGCAATGCCACCGGCGATGTCTCGCAGCAGAGGCAATTGTTGGGCAAGGTCCGAGTTGGCAATCTGTGCGTGGCGGGCCAGAGCGCCTATATGGACAGTGTCACCGCGCCGCTCAATGTGGGACATCCCGGGCAGTCGTCCAATGTCGACGATATCGGAAAATTCCCCCACTCGCAGTTTCATCATGGGAATCAAACTCTGGCCACCGGACAAAACAGTGGCCTCGCCCTCGAACTGCGTCAGCAGGCGCAGTGCCTCCTCTAGCGTGGCGGGACGGTGGTAGTTAAACGGAGCTGGGTACATAGACCCCCCTGTACGTTAGTGATATGACTTGATGTATTTGAACTCGTATAATTCTGCCGGTGCGCGCGATGCCAGGCCCATCGTGGCTGCCATACTGTCAACGGCTGATTGCGTGAGACTTTCGTAACTATAACCAAAGGGGTTGTAGCAATCACGTACTGTTTTGACGGCCTGGTCCAGTCCGCCGCGTGGCATGGAAAAGGCGTTGCCAAGAACCGAGCGCAAAACAGTCTCGTCATCATCATAGACGTATTTCATGGCCTGCTGGTAAACCTCTACCATCGCCGCTACCAGCTCCGGATGCTCCTCGTACAATTCATTACCCACGGCCAGGCCGGTGCTGGGCAGGCGCTGTGTATCGCCAATGAATGCCAGCCGCCGGGCACCGCGAGCTTCCACCTCGTGGGGCAAATACAGGGAGCTGAGTAAAGCCGCATCCACGCTGTTTGAAGTTAGCAGTGCCAGCCGGGCTGTATCGTCACGGGACGGCAGTAATCCCGGTGCGACGCCGGTGTCGGCAAGCAGTTTTCGCAGAAAATGAGACGGCGGCGCGGCATCGGGAAAGGTGGCGACCCTGGCTTGTCCCAGCTGATCTATGGCATCGACGCCAGGGCGGCCATATAGCCAGAACATGGGCTTGTCACAGGCGACAAACACGACTTTACGCCGTTGTCCTGCCAGAAAGCTGCCCAGAGCGGCGCCGCAGGCCGCGTGAAAGGTGTTTTCAGGCAGCGCCTCATCGGGTACAAAGGTGGCGTCGATCAAGGTGACCGCCAACCCCGCATCCGTATAGAGCCCCGTCGCCCCGGCGATAGCGTGACAGAGCAGCTCATGTACATCGTAGGCCTTGAATGCCAGGTGAATGTGTTTCATACCGCACCCGCTTGGGTGTCAGAGGTCGGACCGACCACCTGGGGGATGACTTCCCGCGCGAAAGTTTCCATGTAGGGGTAGGGGTCAGTCATGCCGGCGGGCCAGACAAAACCGTCGATTCCCATATCAGCCAGCGTCCTGAACCGCTCGACCGCCTCGGCCGGAGTACAGGCTACAGCTATGGCGTCGAAGATGCGGTCGGTCAGTAGATCGCTATGTTCGGACTCATTGCTACCGTGCTGGGCGTAATCATAGGCGGCTTTCATCCGGGTGAGGTCTTCATACAATTCGTCGTCAAAGTATTCCCGCGGCACTGTGCTGAATACCGTGCCCGCCGCCACCGACGCATAACCCTTGATCTCCCTGCGCGCCTTGTCCCGGTCGGCGTCCACCGCGCTGGCAATACGCATATACAACTTCAGGTCACCCAGCTTGCGGCCGGCCTGTTCGGCGCCTTTGCGAATATTGTCCAGTGCGTACTGCACTAACCTCGGGTCGGATCCGACCTGGAACAGCACACCATCGGCAATGCGCCCGGCCATTTGCAGTGACCTCGGTCCTGAGCTGGCCATGATGATCGGCACCGGCTGTGTGGACCAGGGCATCTGGATTTCCACGCCCTCGTACTCGATCGCCTCACCCTTGAGCAGTGCCCGCAGCACCGTGACTTTTTGTTCAAAGGCCGCCAGTCGTTCCGGTTTCAGGCCCAGGTTGTGTACAGCGCTCTCACCTACACCGATGCCGCAGATGGCCCTGCCTTCGGACAATTCCTGTAAGGTGGCCCAGCTATTGGCCAGAACGGCGGGATGGCGGGTAACCGTGTGGGTGACGCCGGTAGCGAGTAGTAGTGATTGGGTTTGTGTGGCCAGCACCGACAGGATGCTGTAGGCGTCACGCATGACAGAGTGTGAGTCCGCCACCCACATACCGGCGTAACCCAGTTCCTCGCTTAGACGCCCCATGCGCAAACACTCTTGTACGGAGCGGTTGGGCAGGCAACCAATGTGAAATGACACCGGCATAATACTCTCTTTAATTTATCGCTTTTAGATGTGGATGTAACATTAGTGGCATTCAGCATACTTGTCTTGGACGAGAAAGAAGCGTCTGTTGACTGAAAATGAGTTATCCAACTCAGGCAACACCGATCGGCGCAAGCTACTGCTCGCCTCTTTATCTTTGTATTGATCCAGATCAATATTTACCGCGGGAGGGAGGATCATGATGTAAAGCCATAGAAGTAGGGTCAGAATAAGGAAATTTATTTAAGCATTGATTTTACCTTTAAATTACATTTTAATGTGCCGAGTTGCCGGTGACCTACATTAGGGTCCGCCATGGTGCGGTCCAGCCGGCATTAAGTAGTCAGACGCGTAGACAATAATTACTGTTGCCCTCAAAAGGGCAAAGGAAAACAGCGTTGAAGGACTTGGTGTTACGAGTAGAGCAAATCCGTAAATCCTGTATCGCGGCAGTCGCCGCGGTCTGTCTGGTGGGCTGCGAGGCGCCACTAAACCTCTCCGGCGTCAAGCATGAACTGGCAAGCCCCTTGCATCGTTACGATCAGTTTCAGGCGATCGCGCGCAATGACCAGCAGCTGGTGGTCGTGGGGGGGGCAGGCATTGTTTTGTCTTCAGGGGACAATGGCCAGAGCTGGCAGCGTCAGGAATTATCGTCGCGGCCAGCGCTGATTGATGTAAGTCTTTGCCCCGACGGGCAATTTGTTGCCCTGGATACCACGCGTAATCTCTGGATATCCAATACAGCTGCGACAGACTGGCGGGCGCAACCCATTGCAACGTCCGAGGCGGTCATGGCCCTGACCTGTGATGAGCAGAATCGTATTTGGGTTGTGGGTGGATTCAGCACCATTTGGTCCAGCGATGACGGGGGTGTCAGCTGGAACGAAGACTCCTTCGGCGATGATGTGCAGTTGACCTCGGTGCAGTTTGTCGACAGCAGCACTGGCTATATCGCCGGTGAATTCGGCATGGTGTTGAAGACTGTTGACGGGGGGGCGAGCTGGGAGCAGGCAGCGGCCCTTCCCGGAGAGTTTTATTCCCAGGCGGCGCACTTTGTCGATGCCCAACGCGGCTGGGCGGTCGGCCTAAACGGCGCTATTTTACATACCACCGACGGTGGTGACAGCTGGCAGAGCCAGGACAGCGGCATCAATCTTCCACTGTACGGTATTACCGGAGAGGGAGAGACGCTCTTCGCTGTCGGGGAAAACAGCGTCGTATTGCGCTATACGGCGGGGTCCTGGCAGATGCTGCCCCACGATAACAAGGTCCTCTCCTATTTGCGCGCGGCGAGTGCCGATAGCGACAGTTTACTGGTGGCCGGCGGCAACGGTGTTCTCTTCTCATTGGCGACAGGTGGGTAGGGCAGCATCGTGAAAATCTCCATGTCCATTTTCCATCACGCACTGCACGCTTTTGATAACCTGGTATTTTCCTCACCGAAAATATTTCTGGCGCTGTTGCTGTTGGTGACGGCGTTCTTCGCCATGCAAATTCCCGGGGTGCGTATGTACTCCGATTTTGCCGACCTGTTGCCCCAGGAACACCCCTATATTCAGTTGCACAACCAGATCCGGGACAGCTTTGGTGGTGCCAACAATATCATCATGTCGGTAGAGGTAAAGCAGGGGGACCTGTTCACCGACGATATCATCAAGCGCATCAATCGCATCACGCAGAAGATCGACCAACTGCCCGGGGTCAACCACAACACGGTTGCCAGCATCACTCATCGTACGGTGCGCAAGGTGTGGTTGACCGAAACCGGTGATGTGAATTCCGCACCGTATTTTGACGGCTTGAAGCCATCCTGGAGTGACAGCGAGCTGGCGCAGATGCGCGAGGATGTCAGAGCCAATCCTCGTGTCTATGGGCTGCTGGTTTCCCCCGACCTGAAAGCAGCCTTGATCAAGGCGACATTCAACGAGGGTGAGCTGGATTACCAGGCGATCTTTGACGAGGTGAAAAAAATCCGCCTGGAGGAGTCCGACGAAAGCGTCAATCTCTACGTAACGGGGCAACCGACCCTGGTGGGGTGGGTCTATACCTATGTCGGGCAAATACTGCAGGTATTTCTGTATACCGCGCTGATACTGATCAGTCTGCTGATCCTGTATTTCCGGCGGTTGTACGGCGTATTGCTGCCGCTGTGCGGTATTTTACTGGCCACCACCTGGGGCCTGGGTATTATCTCACTGCTGGGCTTCAACCTGGATCCACTGACCCTGGTGGTGCCCTTTTTGATTTCCGCCCGCGCCATGTCTCACGGCGTACAGTTGGTGCAGCGTTACTACCTGGAATTCGACCTGGTTGGCGATGGCAGAAAGGCCGCCCGCAATACCTTCGACAGTTTGTTTCGACCCGGTTCACTGGGGGTGGTGTCGGACGCGGTGGGCCTGCTGCTGATCTCTCTGGGCTCTGTTCCCATCAATACCAAAATGGCTTACTACGCTTCCATGTGGGCCGCAGCGGTTATTCCTACCGTACTGGTATTTATTCCAGTGGCCTTGAGTTTGTTACCACAACCCAAAACCAGGGTGCAGGCCGTGGCAAGGGGCAGGGCGGGCCCATTGGGCTGGTTGCCCGATGTTGCCGCTATTGTCAGCAATCGCCGTAGCGCCATCAATATTCTGCTGTTTATGGGTTGCCTGTCGGTCGGGGGTCTCTACCTCAGTTCCTGGGTGCAGATAGGGGAGTCCGAACCCGGTTCACCCATTCTCTATCCGCAGCACGACTACAATCGGTCTTCCAAGGCGATCAACGACATGTTTCCCGGCTCCGAGGAACTGTTTATCGTGGCGCGCACCGATGAGCCCAACGGCATCAAGCGACCGGAAGTGCTCAATGCCCTGGATAGTTTCAAGATTCATATGCTGAATGATCCGGACCTGGGTGGTGCCAAACTGGTGCCCGACCTGATCAAACAGGTCAACCGTATTTTTCACAGTAACGACCCGCGCTGGGCGCAGATTCCGGATACCGACGCTTACGTTGGCGGCCTGTTATTCGCCTATGAGGCGTCAAGCCCGGTGCCCGGGGCATCCCGTGAATTCCTCGATACCGATAGCCAGAACGCCAATATGGTGTTTTTTTACAAGGACCATAAAGGGGAGACCATTCGGCGGGCGATCCACCAGGCCAAGGTGTGGATCAATGACCCGGACAACCAGGTCGAAGGATTGGAAATATTGCTGGCCGGTGGCTCGATTGGTGTTACCGCCGCTATTAACGAGGCATCTTTCGCCACTAACCTGCTGGTGATACCGCTGGTACTGGCCCTGATCTTTGTTTTTGTCACGGCGTTTTACTGGTCGTTCAGCGCGGGTAGCCTGATGATGCTGGCGATGACGTTTGCGACAACCCTGACCTACGCCTATATGGGGGTGCAGGGTATCGGCATCAATGTCAACACCGTGCCCATTATCGCCGTGGGTATCGGCGTGGGTATCGACTACTCGATTTACATCATGGACCGTATTCGCGAGGAAGCGGCCAAGGGTATCGGCCTGGATGCCGCCATCGCCAACACGCTGAGCAGCACGGGATTGGCGGTGGGCTTTACCGCCGCCTCGTTGATTGGTGGCGTGGTGATGTGGTACTTCCTGTCCGATTTGCGCTTCCAGGCTGACGCTGCGCTGTTGCTGTGTGTGATGTTGTTACTCAATGCGACAGCGGCGGTGTTCCTGGTGCCGTCGTGGATACGGGTATTCAAGCCGAAGTTTATTGCACACGTGCACTATGACGCGGATGGCATCCTGGTCCCCGACGAAGAGCAGGTGCAGCGGGAGGGCGTTGCCAGCTAAAAGAATTATCGGGTGCGGGCAGGCAGAACCCTGCACTTGGTACTAAAATGGAAAGGAAGATGGGATGAAAAGGAAGTCCAGTGGTGTGATCGGTGGAGAAATGTCGAAAAGTGGACACGGCAGTTTTCTCCATCACAGTATGAAAAAGTGATTTATTAAAAAAACATAAATAGTGGAGACTGACATGACTTATTCCAAATGTAACAGGAGGGGGAAGTCCAGAGCCGACAAGATTTCGGGAGGCATACTGCTGACCCTGCTCTTGTCTGCGACTGCGCCCCAGGTTCTGGCGGGTAAATTGGAAGTGGCGGGCTTTATGGAAAATGCCACACATTATCGAGAGAGCAGGGATATTTCCAAATTCCGCAATACCGCCCAGGTAGAGTTTGGCAAGGATATCAGCGGCGCCTTCAAAACCTCCACCCTGTCATTTAACGCGACGTTCCGCGCCACCTACGACGGCGTGTACGATATCAACGACGACGAGTGGGGCAATAGCGCCGGCGGCTCGATTATGCTGGAAAACGGCTCGGCACTGGGGCCGGGTGGTCCAGGAACAGGACCTACCCAGGTACCCCATGGAGGCGGCTTTAGTTTTAGTAATGGCGGGCCACCCACACTGGGCTTTGGGCCCAGCACAAGCTGGCCCAGCCCTCCATTTCCTTCCTCCAGCGTGTCGCCCAATGCCTTCTTCGGTTTACCCAACGTGGTGGGCAGGCCCAATCCCAATGACGGCCTGGAAAAGCTCGGAGCGCATCTGTCAAATGAAAAGGGCGGTATCGCTTTTGGCGTGCCGGTGCGTGGCTGTGATAAGGACAGGCGTGGTTGCAAGCCCTTAGAAGACTATATGGATCTCGACAAAAACGAGATGGCCTGGTCCGATTTCAATGATCGCTGGGATTGGATCCGCGAGTTTTATGTGGCCGGCGATTACGACCTGGCCAGCGGTAGCCAACTCGGTTTTAAAGTGGGCAAGCAGCAGATTGTCTGGGGGCGTACCGACCTGTTCCGGGTGCTGGATGTGCTCAACCCGGTTGACTACAGCCGCAACAATATCTACGACGAACTGGAGGATATCCGGATTCCGATGTGGATGGCGGAGACAGAGTATCGCTGGGGCGCCATCGGTGCCTTTGACGACCTGAACCTGTCTTTTGTCTGGAACTTCGATAAGTTCCGGCCCAGCAACCTGGGGCAGGCAGGCCAGCCCTACCAGATCCTGGATGCGGGCTCCTTTTTCCGTGGTTTCGCTAACTGTTGGGAAAACGGTTGTACCGTGTCTAACTTCCCGATACCCGGTCCTGAAGGCGGTGTCGCCGGCTTTGGGGCGGTGGACTTCGGCCCCGGCGTCATCGGTATCCGCAATGTGGACCTGCCCGACTGGAGCCTGTCCAATACGCAGTTTGGCGTCAAGCTGGAAGGCCTCATCAAGGATGTCGGTTTTTCCTTGAACTTCCTGGAGAGTCGGCAGCAACTGCCGTCGCTGCATGGAGATGTACCCAGTATTGATCCCTTTCTCCCCTTTGTCATTGATGACTACGATTACGCGCTGGCCTTCGATATTGAATTCCCGCGGGTGACAATGGTAGGTGGTTCACTGGACCTCTACTGGGATGCCATCAAATCGGCCTTCCGTATAGAGGTCGCACACACTGATGGTGAAGAATTTGCGGACACGTCGGTACCCGATCTGTACTCCGAGTCCAAGGTGGTGCGCTGGGTAGTGGGCTGGGATCGCAATACCTTTATTCCCTTCCTCAACAAGCGCCGCGCTTTCCTGATTTCGGCGCAGGCCTTTGGCCAGCATCTGCTGGATCACAATGAGAGTCTCGGTGCGGCGATTCCAGGGCTGCCACCCCCCGGCAAAGTGGGTATGGCCGATCATGAGGATAACTACCTGTTCACGCTGCTGATCCAGGGTTGGTACCTGAATGACCGGCTCAATCCACAGTTGATCATGGCCCATGATTATGAATCGGGACACACCACGATCGCGCCGGCTATTGAATGGCTGCTCGATGACCACTGGCAGTTCACCCTGCGCGCCAACGTCAAGATCGACGACGGACTCAGCAAATGGGATGACGACCGGGCTGCCATTCCCTATCCGGGCTTGTCCCTGGCGCTGACGGCTGGTGCGACAGCCGACCTTGCGGGTACGCCGAGCAATGGCAGTCTGCGTGGGGTCAATCCGCTGGGCCGGTTTTCCGATGGTCCACTGGGCATGGCCCAGGAGGAAGACGAAATTCAGCTTACGATTCGGTACCGTTTCTAACAGGTTCTTTTGAGGAGAATAATGATGAAATTGCATAAAAGAATGTTGGCAGGGAGCCTCTTGTCGGGTCTTATCCTGGCGGGTTGGGCCCAGGCCGCGACAGAGGAAGATGTGGAGCGCAGCTTCTATCCCTATAAATTCGAGACACCCTGACACCGGCCAGTTGCAACCGGGTGTTGTGGTCACCGGGGCCAATGTGGACGCAGTGGCCAAGGACTTCCTGGATGAGGGGATGTACAAGATGGTCAAGGATGGCTGGGTCGACCTGACGGTTGGTAAGCTCACGCCCTATCCTGCAGAACGAGAAGTACATCGAAGCTACCAGGATCAATCTCAACACCGCCACGCTCGGGTGACAAGGTCGGTGAATTGAACGGCTATATCGCCGGGCGCCCCTTTCCAACCCCGCCGAGCCTGGATGATCCGCGCGCCGGGGAAAAGCTGGCGTGGAATTACCGCTTCGGGCTGCACTTTGGCGACTCGGGCTCGATCTATCCGTTCTACTGGAAATACCGCAACATGAACACCGGCAAAGTGGAAAAGACACTGAAGATGGAGTTCAACGCCTTCAACTGGAAGCATCGCACACTGGAACCGCCGATTCCGGAAGTAGAAAAGAATCCGGGGGACCTGTTCCGTACCATCTACCTGCGTGTGGATGAGCCCTTCGATGTGAAGAACACCCAGTTGTTGATTCACCGCTACGAGAACGACTTGAAACGGGACAACGCCTGGTTGTACCTGGGTTTCCAGCGCCGCGTGCGCCGTCTGGCCTCGGGCCAGGTCACGGATGCTTTCCTGGGCTCCGATCTGATGATAGAGGATTTCGAAGGGTATAACGGTCGCATCTCGGACATGGAGTGGAATTTCAAGGGTGTGCGCTGGATGCTGGTGCCGTTCTATGAGCACAATGAGATGGAGCTTGGAGACGATTTCCCGAGCGACGACGGGTTTAAGTACATCACCTTTGGGGGCAAAGGCGGCTGTTTTCCCAATATCACCTGGCAGGTACGCAAGCAGTATCTGGTGGAGGCGATTCCCGTAGATCCCAGCCACCCCATCGGCCGCCGGGATATCTTTCTCGACGCCCAGACCCATGCCTTTTCGCGGATCAATATTTATGACCGCGGCGGCGAGTTGTGGAAGATGTGGTTTATCGCCCAGGGGCCGGATTACGCCAGCCTGCCTGCGAACCAGGGGCGGGGTGTGCCGGTGTACGACGGTTTTGGCATGATGGATATACAGGCCATGCATTGTACCACCGGCCATTTCCGCGTTGAAATTCATCCGGAGCGGGTAACGACCAAGCGCTTTACCCCGCAGTACCTGAGGGCGACCGGGAAATAGAGCTAGCTAATGTGCATCCAGAAACTCACGTTTTTGTCATCCCCGCGCAGGCGGGGATCCAGCAAGTGCTTGATTTTACTGGATTCCCGCCTACGCGGGAATGACGGTAAAGTTGGCAGTATGCCGTTTTCAGATGCGCACTTGCTAGCAACACCGCGGGTCGGCATCCACCGGCCCCTCAATTATTTTGTGATGTAGGGAGGGTTCAATGAGTAGCCGTGTGTTAACTGATTTTGATTTATTGCTGCCGGGCAGCCTGGAAGAGGCGCTGGATATTCTGCAGCGGGAGCAGGGCGCCGTGACGGTGGTGTCCGGTGGTACGGATATGCTGGTGGCGATGAAAGCGGGCTTTGAGACCGACAAGGTAATGAGTCTGGCCACACTGCAGGATCTGGATTTTCTGGAGTACAGCAAGGATTCAGGCTTACGAATTGGGGCGAGGACAACGATTGCCCAGATAGTGGATTCGGCGGATGTCCAGCAGTATTATCCAGCCCTGTGGCAGGCGGCAAAAATATTTGCGACACCGCAATTACGCAATACCGCCACTGTCGTGGGCAATTTGCTGCGCGGTTCTCCCGCCGGTGACTGCAGCGCCGCGGTATCCGCTCTCGGTGGTACCCTGGTGATGGCCAGTGCGTCGGGTAAACGTGAGGTGGATATCGATGACCTGTGGGGTTCCTATGGCACCACTGCCCGGGCTGATAACGAACTGGCCGTGGAATTGCAAATACCCGCGCCTGGAGCCGGCACGGTTTCCGCGTTCAAGCGACTGACCCGGGTTAACGAGGATCTGGCCAAGCTCAATGTGGCGGTAAGTCTGGAAATGGATGGCTCAACCTGTACCGCCGCGCGTTTCGCCATGGGCTGTGTCGCCCCCACCATGATTCGATTACCAGCGGCTGAGGCGGAATTGACTGGAGCGGTAATCAACGACGAGTCTCTGGCTAAAGCCGCCGAGGCGGTGCAGCAGGATATTTCCCCCATCGATGACCAGCGCTCGACTGCCGAGTACCGCCGGTCTGTGGCAGGGGTGTATTTGAAACGCGCAGTGCAACAAGCGTGTGGAATCTGAGGATAAGACCATGACTAAACATTTTATTACCTTGAATGTGAACGGTGAAGATCACGATGTCGTCGTGGCCTCCAACAAGACGCTGCTGGAGGTGTTACGCGACCAGTTGAATATGCCCGAAACCAAGTACGGTTGTGGCACCGGTGAATGCGGTGCCTGTACGGTCCTGGTGGAAGACAATGTCGCGATTAATTCCTGCCTGACCCTGGCTGCTACCATGGATGGCCGCCAGATCACCACCGCGGCGGGCCTGCAGATCAACGGTGAGTTACACCCGGTGCAGCAGGCCTTTATCGATCACAACGCGGTGCAATGTGGCTACTGTACGCCCGGCATGGTGGTAAAAGGCGTGAGCTTGCTGGCGAAGAACCCCAATCCCACCGAGGAGGAAATCCGCGAGGGCCTGGAGGGCAGTATTTGCCGCTGTACGGGTTATGTGAAGATCGTCGAGGCGGTGGATGCCGCGGGTAAAGTGATGGCCGCGGCTGCGGATTGAGGGTGCGAAGATGAGTGAATTCAAGACGATAGGAAAAAACGAAGAGCGGGTCGACATCAGGGCCAAGGTGTTGGGCAGTGCGGTATACGCGGCTGACCTGCAAATGCCCGGCATGCTCCATGGCAAGATTGTGCGCTGTTATGAACATGCCCATGCCAGGGTTCTGAGTCTGGATCTGTCCGCCGCCGCCGCGGCGCCGGGTGTGGTCAAGGTGCTGGGCCCGAAGGATGTGACCAGCAAGGCGTTCAACAAGTCGGTTATCGACTTGATGGCTTCGAAAACTGATGCGCACTTGCTGGGGGATATAGAGGACCAGCACCTGTTTACCGAGCATGTTAAGTTTTACGGTGACGGTATCGCCGGCATTATAGCCACCAGTGAAGAGGCCGCAGAGAGAGCAGCGGCGCTGGTTGTGGTCGAGTATGAAGCACTGCCGGTTTACCTAACCCCGGAGGAGTCCGGCGCTGCGGATGCCGTGCAGTTTACCCCGGAAAAACCGGGCAACCTGGCCTTCGAACTGCCTGACGGGATGTTTCCCGGCGGAGTGCTGGGGTGGGGCGATGTCGATAAAGCCTTCGAGGAGGCCGATCTGGTTATCGAGGACACCTTCTACACCCCGAAGCAGAAGCAGTGCCAGATGGAACCGAATTCCTACGTGGCGTTGTACGACGACGAGGGCCGTCTGAATTGCTGGATGTCCAGCCAGATGCCCAAACTGGTCCACGAAAAACTGGCGCGTTTATTCGAAATGCCCATGTCGCGGGTGAAGGTTAACCAGACTGTGGTCGGTGGTGGTTTTGGCGCGCGACTGGGGATGGTGTTAGAGCCGGAGGTTTGTGCCATGGCGCTGGCGGTACCTGGGCGGCCGGTCAAAATCGAGCAACCACGAGAGGAGGACTGGTTGACTTCACCCAGTCGTCACCCCTCGCGCTATTGGATGAAACTGGGCTTCAAAAAAGATGGTACACCGGTAGCCTGTGATGCGAAAAGCGTTAACTTCAAGGGGGGTTATTATCTCGATGGCTCGGCACTGGCCAGTACCACAGGCTTCTGGCTGCAGGGGATGTATAAATTCGATAACCTGCGCTACAGGGGTGAATCCTACTTTACCAACCAGCCAACATGTGGTGCATTTCGCGGTTACGGCAATCCCCAGACCAATTTTGTACTGGAGCAGATGATTGAGCGCGCCTGTGTAAAATTGGATATCGATCCCATGGAGTGGCGCAGGAAGTGGCATAAGGTGACCGGGGATATGAGCTGGCTCAATGTCACCCCCTATACCTCCTGTGCCCTGAACGAGTGCCTGGACCAGGGCGCCGCGGCGATTGGCTGGGAGGAAAAGCGGAAAAAATACGCTGTTCAAACGGGCGTCAAGCGGCGGGGTATCGGCCTTGCCGTGGGCAACCATACCAGTGGTGCTTTCCCGATGATTCTGGAGCATACGACGTGCACTGTTCACCTGAACGAGGATGCGACGGCGACAGTGCTGGTGGCCTGTTCGGATATGGGCCAGGGTTCGCATACCACCCTGCGCCAGATTGCCGCTGAAACCCTGGGCTGGCCCCTGGCGGATGTGCGCCTGGATACCGGGGACTCCGATGCCAACGGCTTTGATATCGGTGCTCACGCCAGCCGCACGCTCTACGTGGGTGGCTCGGCGGTAATGAAGGCCTGCCAGGACGCACGCCGGCAGTTGTTTGATCGTGCGGCGAGGATTCTAGAGGTCGACAGCGACGAGTTGGACATGGAAGGCAAGAAAATCTTTGTCAAAGCATCTCCGGAGCATTCAGTAGCGGCGGAAGATATTTGCCGGGTGGGTATCTATAACTTTATTGACCGCGCCACCGGTAAGCCAGAGGGCGAACTGGGGCAGATCCAGGGCTATGTCAGCTATAAGCCCGAACAGAACTCGCCGCCGTTTTTCGCCACCTTTGTGGAACTGGAAGTGGATACTGAAACCGGTGAAGTGGAATTGCTGGAGCTGGTGAGCAGCCACGATATTGGCCGGGCGATACACCCGGCGATTTGTGAGGGGCAGATGGAAGGCGGTGCCCAGCAGGGCATGGGAATGGTGCTGACCGAGGAGACCTACTTCGACGAGAAGGGCTTCGCCACCAACAACAGCTTCACCGATTACAAAATGCTGGGTCCATCGGATATGCCGAAGATGACCAGCATTCTGGTGGAGAATCCCGACCCCTACGGGCCCTTTGGAGCCAAGAGTGTGGGCGAAGCGGGGTTGGTGACACCGGTAGGTGCTACCGCCAATGCGATTTTCCAGGCGACGGGAATCCAGTTTACCCAGGGACCGATTACGCCGGAAAAAATTCTGGCCGCGATCAACGAGAAAGGGCTCACCTATTCCTGAATGACACTTGGTTAAGCTTTATCAGATAGGTAGCGTGAGTCCCGCTGCACAGTGCGGGTGGAGCCACTCTCGGTTAGAACCCCATGCCCTCCAGTGGCTCCACCCGCACCGCACAGCTACTAAATGTGCAGTATTCAAGCTTATTGAAAACTGCTGCAGGTAGCTGTTTTCGGGAGTTTTTTGCCTTGCAAAGGCATGGGGTATTAACTGAGCAAGGCAAAAAAGTCCCGGAAGCAGCGGGACATAGCCATTTTAGCCTTTAGTAAGCACCATTCCTCTATACCTTATAGTCTGTTCGAGCTGGTATAGTTGGTGCCCGCCCGCGGGCACTGATTATTGCAGGACGGAGTTGACGGTTAATGAGCGCAGATCAAAACACAGATGAACTCGCCCGCTTGGATGAGTGGACGGTGACCGGCCGTAAGGGCGCATTGGCCACGGTAGTGAGTACCTGGGGTTCCTCTCCAAGGCCGGTGGGCAGTCACCTGGTTATCAATGATAAAGGCGAATTCCTGGGCTCGGTCTCAGGCGGCTGTATCGAGGGCGCGGTGGTGGCCGAGGCTCTGGAAGTCATGGCTGACGGTGATCCCCGTGTACTGGAGTTCGGCGTCAGTGACGAGGAAGCCTGGGAAGTGGGTTTGTCCTGCGGCGGTGCGATAAGAATCTATGTGGAGCCAGTGGAATGAAGCGCGCGCATCTGGAGGAACTGCAGCGGGCCCGGCTGGACAAGATCCCGGTGGCGCTGGTCACCGATCTGGATGACGGCACCCAGGGTCTGGTTTATGGCGACCATCTGGCCGCAGCGGAACTGCCTCTGGGCTCATCCGTCACAGAAGAAATACGTGAAATGTTGCGTGCGGCGCGCAGCGGTATGCTGGCCGACGGCGAGTTGTTTGTGCGCAGTTATGTGGCGCCGTATCGCTTGTTCATTATCGGCGCAGTGCATATTGCCCAGGCCCTGGCCACCCTGGCGCTGGAGTGTGGCTATGAGGTGACGGTTATCGATCCGCGTCGCGCTTTCGCCACCGAAGAAAGATTTCACAATGTGGAGATTTGCACTGAGTGGCCGGATGAAGCCATGGCGCGGCTGGTGCCCGATGCACAAACCGCGGTGGTTACCCTGGCCCACGACCCGAAGATAGATGATCCGGCACTGATCGCCGCGCTCAATAGCAAGGCATTTTATATCGGTGCCCTGGGCAGTCGTCGCACCCATGGCAAGCGAATTGAGCGACTTACCGAATTGGGGCTGGGAGATAAGCTGGAGCGTATCAACGCGCCGATAGGCCTGAACCTGGGAGGGCGCGCTCATGCGGAAATCGCAGTGGCCATTCTGGCCCAGCTGATTCAGGCCAGGTATCACGGGTGAGTCGTGCATTTCGATAGTTATGACTGCGACGACGCGGAAGGGATTATTCTCGCGCACACCATCAGAATACCCGATAAAACTTTTAAAAAAGGCCGGGTCCTGTCCTGCAGTGATCTGGCGGATTTGCAGGAAAACGGCATCCGCCAGGTATCCGGCGTGCGGCTGGAGGCGGGCGATGTTGATGAAAACCAGGCCGCCCTGGAGATGGCGCGGGCGCTGGCAGGGCCGTTACTGGATATTGGCAAGCCGGTGGCGGGGCGCTGTTACCTCTATGCGCAGTGCGATGGCCTGGCCCTGCCGAACCGACAAGTGATCGACGCGATCAATCTGAGCGATTCGGGAATTTTTATCGCCACCCTGGCCGAACACGCTGAATGCCTGCAACAGCAGGCAGTCGCCAGCATCAAGGTCATACCTTTCGCAGTTGCACGGCAGCAGTTGGATCACTGCCTGGAGCTTGCCGCTGCGAGTCCCGGCGTGATTGCCCTGCAGGCGTTTCGACACCGCTCAATGGCGCTTATCCTGACGGAGACCGCGGGACTGAAGGAGTCCCTGCTCAGCTCCACCTCCCGGGTGACCCGAGAGCGAGTCACAAAGATGGGCGGGCATATCGTATTCGAAAAGCGCTGCGACCATACCGTAGAGGAGGTCAGTTCCGCCCTGGCAGAGGCTCTGGCGATGGAAGTTGAACTGGTACTGATCTGTGGGGCCAGCATTACCGTTGATCCCGCCGACATCATTCCTTCGGCCATAGTGGCTTGTGGCGGAGTAGTAGATCACTTCGGAATGCCGGTGGAGCCGGGCAACATGCTATTGCTGGCACATATCGCCGACTGCCCGGTGATCAACCTGCCCGGATGTAGTCGTTCACCAAAACTGAACGGCCTGGATTGGGTTATGCAGAGGGTGGCGGCGGGCCTGCCGATTGGGAAAGCAGAAATCCTGTCAATGGGAGTGGGTGGCCTGATCAAGGATATCAGTCACCGCTGGCGCATGCGGGAGTACGGCAACCTGATTGAACAATTCCAGACACCCTACAATGTTGCAGCCATCATTCTGGCGGCCGGTCGTTCCAGTCGAATGGGTGAGCAAAATAAATTACTGGCTACGGTGGGAGACAACTCGATGATACAGCGGGTCGTGGACGCGACCTTGAAGGCGGAGATTTTCTCGACGACGGTGGTAACGGGCTGTCAGGCGCAGGAGGTGCGAACCCAGCTGCAGGGGCGCGATGTTGCCTTTGTGCATAATGCTGACTACCGAGAGGGAATCGCAGGTTCCCTGAAGCTGGGTTTGTCTGCCCTGCCAGGGGACATTGATGGCGTAATGATCCTGCTGGCGGATATGCCGTTTATTAACTCCGCGCACATCAATGAACTGATTGCCGAGTTCAATCCCGCAACGGAGCGCGATATAGTGGCGCCGATAAGAGAGGGTCGCCTGGGCAATCCGATTATCTGGTCCGCCCGCTATATACCGGCCATGATGAAGCTGAGCGGTGACCGCGGAGCCCGGCCGCTGCTGGAAGAGTTTGCCGCCAATGTCTGGGAAGTACCCATGGGGGATGACGCAATATTTATGGACGTGGACACTCCGGCAGCGCTGGCCGAGGCTAATCAGCGTTGTGAGGACGATGCGTGAGCAGTTTGAAGAGTGACAATGGCTGGTCGCCGGAGGATCTGCGATCGCAGTTTCCTATACTGCAGCGGGAGATCAATGGCCAGCCCCTGCACTACCTGGATAATGCCGCGACCACTTTCAGCCCCCGCTGTGTACTGGAGGCCATGGCGCATTTTGAAAACCACAGTCGGGCCAATGTGCAGCGCGGGATGCACCAGCTGGGCATCGAGGCCACCGATGCCTTCGAGGCGGCGCGCAGCACTGCAGCGAAATATCTCAACGCCTGCTCCTGCGAGGAGATCATATTTACCTCTGGTACGACTTTCGCGGTGAATCTGGTGGCTCACTGCCTTGGCCAGTCCCTGCAAGCCGGGGATGAAATCGTCGTCTCGGTCGCCGAACACCACAGTAATTTTGTGCCCTGGCAACGAGTATGCGAGCAGTACGGCGTACAGATGAAGTTGATACCGGTGCTGGCCAGCGGCAGCCTGGACCTGAGCCAGTTGGATGAGCTGATTACCGAGCGCTGTCGTGTGGTAGCCGTAAGCCATATTTCCAATGTCACCGGCTCCATCACGGATTTAACAGCCATAAGCCGCGCGGCCCGGAGTTGCGGTGCGCTGGTTTTTGTCGACGGGGCACAGGCCACACCCCATGGCCCGGTAGACGTACAGGCCCTGGATGTGGATTTCTACGCCTTCTCCGGCCATAAATGCTACGGCCCCACAGGGATCGGTGTGCTGTGGGGGCGGGAGTCAATACTGCAGACCATGCCGCCGTTCCTGACCGGTGGCGGCATGATCGAGCGTGTGACAGCTGACGGCACGCGCTACCTGTCGGGCAACCGGCGTTTCGAGGCGGGAACGCCGCCGGTGGCCCAGGCCATTGGCCTGGGGGCGGCGCTGGACTGGCTGATGGTATTGCCCTGGAGCGACATTCGTCGGTACGAACAACAACTGGCGAAGCAACTGTTGCAGGGCTTGTCCAGTATCGGGGGCTTGAACCTGGTTGGTGAGTTATCGCCGGAGGGGCGAGCTCCTATTTTTTCGTTCGACATCGACGGCTGTCATTCACACGATGTCTGCCAGGTTCTCGACGACTACGGCGTAGAGCTGCGAGGCGGGCATCACTGTGCCCAGCCGTTGATGGACGCCCTGGGGCTTATTGCCACCAGCCGGGCCAGCCTCGCGGTGTTTAACAATGAAGCAGATATCGAGGCGCTGCTAAATGGCCTGCAACAGACTGTGGAATTATTACGGTGAGTAGTGGTTTGTATCAGGGGGGTATCAAGGAACTGGCATCGATGCATTCCTGCCCGAAGTCACTGCCCGACCCCGATCGACGGGTGAGTGTGGATAACCCTTTTTGCGGAGACCGTGTTGACCTGGAAATCAATGTTGAGGCGGGTAGGGTGACCGCGCTGGCACAGGAGGTGCGCGGTTGCATGCTGTGCCAGGCAGCGGCCACTGTGGTGGCGCAGTCTGCGATTGGCTTATCAGCAGCTGAAATAGAGGCAGCCGGTAACAGCCTGGGTGCAATGCTGCGTGGCGATGACACGCCTGACTGGGAGCCCCCGGGCTGGGAGTCCCTGGCTCTGTTCGAAGCTGTTCGTCGCCACAAGAGCCGGCACGGTTGTGTGACTCTGCCCTTCACCGCGTTGCTTAAAGCGCTATTGTAGGGTCGAATTTATTCGACCAATCGCCGTTAGTCGAATGAATTCGACCCTACAAGGTATCTATTTTCAGTAACGCCTTACTCTGGCAAACTGGGAAAAAGGGCGAAAAAAGGTAGCGCCCCTTTTCTACCCTTGTTCAGGGGCCTTTTTAGTGATCCCGAAACGGGAGTGCCAAGCGTGACCATTGTATCAGGCCGCCGGAGACATTCGCCACTTGCTCATAACCGGACTTCAGCAGGATTTCAGTCGCCATGGCGGAGCGCTTGCCCGATTGGCATACGGCGACCACGGACCGGTCTTGTGGCACTTCATCCAGGCGCTCTCGCAATTCGTCCAGCGGGATGAGATGAGCGCCTTCAAGGTGACCTAGTTCACCGTCGAATTCGCCGGAGCTGCGTACATCGAGTACGAAGAGTTCGTCTAGATGCCTGGCAACCCAGTCCGGCCTGATCTCGGGCACGCCTGCGAATGTCATGGTAACTGGCCCCCAGGGGATTTCTTCGGGCAGGTTGTCATCGGCAGGCCGACCTCCGTTCATATTTGCCGGCACCGCTATGTCAATCAGCTTGGGGTGAGGCAGCCCCAGGTTTTCCATATAACCCACGAAGTCCTCTTCCCGGGCATCCCCACCGATCCGCGGATTAAAATTCTTCTCCTCGATCACCGAGGATACGGTTCGGCCAAAATAGTCATGTCCAGGGTAAACGAGACAGTCATCCGGCAGGGTGAATATCTGCTCACGAATACTGCGCCACATGACGTGTTCGTCGCCGGCCTGGAAGTCCGTGCGTCCCGCCCCCCGGATCATCAGGCAGTCACCGGTGAAGGCCATATCCTGATTGTTGGTGACGTAGGTAAGGCAACCGTTGGTGTGCCCCGGGGTGGCCCGTATCGCCAGGGAACAGTTGCCGAATGCCAGCACATCGCCGTGGTCTACCGGCACATCGACATTATCCACGCCGTATCGTGCCGACAGCACCGTTTCGGCATTCAGGGCCATGCGCATGAGCCAGGCGCCGGTGACATGGTCGGCATGAACATGGGTGTCTAGCACGTAACGGACGTTCAGACCCAGTTCACGGATCAGGGCGGTGTCCCGGGCGTGTTGCTCATAGACTGTATCGATTACCACGGCATCTCGCGATTCGCTGCATCCGAGCAGGTAGGTATACGTAGATGACACGGAATCGAACAGTTGACGAAATATCATGATTGTCTCCGATCCACTGTAGGTGAATTGAGTCTAACACGGTTACTACAGTCACGATGATGAACCGTATTTTTGTTGAGATCCGCGATGGCGTGCTAAGTAAATAGCGAGCAGTTTGGATGAACAATCGCAACAGGCCCGGTTTCCAGGCGCGCCTACTCCGGCAAACTGGGAGCAAGCAGTATACGGCTGTATAACGCGAGGTAAATCAAATAGGGTGTCACCCACAACAGCGCCGAGACTAATAACAGCTCGTGTCGCAGGGATGTGAGTGGAATCACCACCCGCACCAGAGCAGCAGCGGCGAGGCACACAAAGCCGACGACCATGGCCGGGGGGGCGCATAACTCGCGCCCGGTGTGACGCAGGGTGACCCGGGTCATCAACCCCAGAGACATCAGGCCGAAGCCGCCGACGGTGAAGGCGTGAACCCAACTCTCGGTGCCAACGGGCATGCCGAAACCCGCCAGTGCGTACAGCAACAACGCTATACACAACCATGCATAACCGAGGTGCAGAACCCAGACGATGGGTGTATTGACGATACTGAGGCTGTGCCAGCGGTACAGGCGCACCCCGTGTAACAGACAACTGATCAGTGCCAGGCTACCGCTTACAGCGGGCGCCGCAGCTGTGATATCAACCATTGCCAGTGCCAGGATGGAAACAGCGGACAGCCACTCGAGGGCGTGAATGTGACCGATAGGGGTGGGCCGCCCGTTTTCCAGCAGTGCGTTTTCAGTAAAAATCGGTGCCAGAATTCCCACGGTTACTGAGCAGTGGAATATTATGGCGTAGAGGCCGATACGTAGCCCCTGCAGCCATAACTGTTGGTCCTGCTCGAAAATACCCAGGTAGTAACAGACGTTTCCGGCAATAAATCCCGCTGTAATCAGGGCCAGGCCCAGGTTGATCTGAAAACGAACCTTGTGTAATCCCGGTGCCACCATTGCCGTAAACAGCAGTGGGAAGCTGAGGTCCACAACGGCGACCAATGGCAGTGGCAACAGGGACGATGAAGCCACGGCTAGTCTTCCCGCTACCCAGCACAATACCAGTAATGCCAGTCTTGGCCCTGTTATCTCCTGTGTTCCCGCCCAACTGGGCAGGGCGGTCAATATGAAACCGAATATGATGGCGGTGGAAAAACCGAATACTATCTCGTGCTGGTGGTACAGCGCGGGAAGGCCGTTCCCGGATTGCCAGGAGACGGGCAGAAAACCGGTATACAGGGAAATCCAGCCCAGTATAAGTAAGGGTCCGTACAGCGCCCCGAGCAGGAAGAACGGGCGAAAAGGGCTGCGCCACAGGGGGGAGGGCCAAAGGGGGGAGGGGGTTGCGCTAGGAGTGTCGATGTGACGCGGCCACAGTGGAGGCGTGATCATAAAGGCCGGAAGTAATGTTCAGGACTTTACAGGCGGTCAATATGTCCACATCCAGGTTTTTTATCGACTCGGTCAGGCTGATCAACAACTCCCGTCGAAACTGGGCAAACAAATCACTGACCCGTGTGCCCTCGGCAGTGACTTCGTAGGCGGCCGTGCGTTTGCTGTCGCCGGTGCCGGCGCGCGCTATCAGGCCCGCTTTGGCCAGTTTGCGCAGAGAATATTGAAGGTTGGAGATATCGTCCCGATTCAGTAAGCGGGCCACATCAGAAATGCTTTTGGCGCGATCGTGCATGCGGATGATGTGCAATACCGCATTATCGGTGCCGGAAAGCCCGCCGTCGATGCAGCAGGCCAGGCAATCCTTCTGCCAGCGCTCGAGCGCTCCGCTGATGCGCAGGATGGCAAATTCCAATTCGGTAAAATTGAGTTCCTCCTCGCTCTGGGCGAGATGCCAGTGCTTGTCAAAACTGGGGCTGTCTTTTTTCTTTTGCTTTGTCATTATTGGACTTCCTTGTTGTGGTATCGGTGCTAAAAGTAGTGTAGTTCCGCTGCACGCTAGTATGAAGCCACGGGGCATACCCATCGTCGCCTTAAGCAACGCTATCCATATTAAACGTTAAGTTAAAGGTGAAAACAATGGTTAAAAAGCTCTTATGGTGTAAGGATTAATCAGCCTTCTGGTATGGCGCTTAAACCCATCCACTGGTAGCATTCTCCGGCGACAGTATTCCGGTTTTCGGGCAGACCAGCCACGCTCCCTTTTTAAATTAACCAAAGACCTGTTTGAGCCAGGTCAGACCAAGGTGTTCTCGAGTTATGAAACAAGTTAAATATCTTCTCAGCGAAGATCGCATCCCATCACACTGGTATAACATCCTGGCGGATCTGCCGGAGCCGATGGCGCCGTCCCTCAACCCCCAGACCCACGAACCGGTAGGCCCGGAGGACCTGGCCGGGATATTCCCCATGGAGCTGATCAAACAGGAGGTCAGCGACCAGAGGGATATCGAGATTCCCGAGGAGGTGCAACAGTATTACCGCCAGTGGCGCCCCACGGCATTGCACCGGGCGTACCAACTGGAAAAAGCCCTGGATACCCCGGCCCACATCTATTACAAGTATGAGGGCAGCAGCCCGGTGGGTTCCCACAAGCTCAACACCGCGATCGCCCAGGCCTATTACAACCGTGAAGCGGGTATAAAGCACATGGTTACTGAAACCGGGGCGGGGCAGTGGGGCACGGCACTGTCCCTGGCGGGTGCCGCAATGGGTATCGGCGTTAAGGTCTATATGGTCAAGGTCAGCTATAACCAGAAACCCTATCGGCGCGCGATGATTGAGACTTATGGTGGTCATGTTGTAGCCAGCCCCAGCGAGGAGACCGAGGCCGGGCGAAATATCCTGGCGGAGCACCCGGACTCATCCGGCAGCCTGGGTATCGCCATTTCCGAGGCAGTGGAAGTCGCCCGGATGCGCGACGATACCAATTACGGGCTGGGCAGCGTGTTGAACCACGTGATGCTGCACCAGACGGTAATTGGCAAAGAAGCGCTGTTACAGATGGAGATGGCCGGGGAGTATCCCGACGTGGTGATTGCTTGTTCCGGCGGTGGCAGTAACTTCGCCGGGATCAGCTTTCCCTTTATCGGGTGAGAAGTTGCGGGACGGCAAGCAAACCCGGATTATTGCCGTGGAGCCGACCTCCTGCCCCACGCTTACCAAGGGTCGCTACGCCTATGATTTCGGTGATGTCGCCGGGCTGACGCCGATGATGAAGATGTATACCCTGGGGCACGGCTTTGTGCCGGAGTCCATCCATGCGGGGTGGTCTGCGTTACCACGGGATGTCACCCATCGTCAGTCATTTGTACAAGCTCGGCCAGATCGAGGCCCAGGCCTATGCACAAAACACCTGCTTTGAGGCGGGGCTGCAATTTTCGCGGACCGAGGGTATCGTGCCGGCACCGGAGTCTACCCATGCCATCCGCAGTGCCATTAATGAAGCCCTGCGCTGCAGGGAAGAGGGGCGCAGCGAAGTGATTCTGTTCAACCTGTCGGGGCACGGCCACCTGGATATGCAGGCGTATATGGACTACAACGACGGTCAGTTGCAGGACCATGAATACGAAGTGGAAGAAGTGGCGCACGCCCTGGACGAGTTGCCGACCCTGTAAATTACTGCTCCAGCCGGTCTATATTGGCTGCCATGCCAGAAGCGAAATCGCCTGAGGACGGGCGATTTCCCATGGGTGAAAATACCACTGTTTTAACCCCCAGCTCATCCAGTCGCGCCTGGACTTCCGGCAGGGGCTGCTCCTCCCACAGCATGATTTGCGCGGGATGGGTTTGTAAAATGCCCTCCAACTCTGACCACTGGGCCTCGCTCGGGACCTGGTCGGGCTCCCAGTGCAGGGCGCGGCCATTGAGCTGATAGCGGCGCTGCAGATACTGGTAGACAGGGTGTGAGTACAGCACTGGCGTATTGCCCAGCAGTTGCCCCAATGCCGTCAGCCGGGCATCCATACTACCCAGTACCCGCTGCAGGCTGGCACGCCGCTGTTCAATTGCCGCTGACTCTGCAGGTAACAGGCGCTGTAGGGCGGCGGCCACTGCCTGCATCTGCTGCTGTGCCAGATCCAGGTCCAGCCAGGTGGTAAAAGCCAGTTCGCCATGGCTGCGTTCTCCGCCAGGCCCATGACTGTGCAACGGCCCGGCTGTCACGGGTATCAACTGGTCGCGATAACTGGCCGAGGTATCAAGCAGTCGACTGGCAGGCAAACTGACATTGGCAATCCACCTGGCGTAATTCCCGCCACTCAATAACACCAGATCGGCTTGCTGGTACTGCAACACGGTGTCCACACCCGGTTGCCAGAACGCGGGATCAACCCCGGCGGGTGCAGGGAATACCACCGCAGCGTCGTCACCCGCCAGCTGCTGCGCCATCCAGGCCAATGGGTAATTGACCGTATAGATAACAGGCACGCCAGTATCCGCTGCGGCCACCTGGGTGCTGGGCGCCTCGCGCTCACCACCACAACCGGCAAGCAGGAACATGATGATAGCCAGTAGTTCTTTCATCGCATAACCACCGCCTGCAGCAGCGGCCCTCCCCAGATTAACGTGGCGCCGGTCAGCGTGGCTGCCAATACGACGGACAACAGCAGAACAAGCACGATCTCCGCCAGCATCAGGCTGGCAATCGCTCCCCTTGAGCCGCCGAGTCGGGACATCGTGTCCATTTCCGCTCGCCGCGCCCGCAGAGACAACAGAAACACCAGCAACACCACCGCCCCAGTGGCCGTCCCCACCAGCGCCATCGCCACCAACACATAACGCTGCACCGCAAATACCGTCTCCAGCAATTCATCCATCACGGCACGCGGCTGTAATATTTGTAACTGGGGATGCGACTGGTAGCGACCCTGGATCAACACTTTTGCCTTGTCGTCTTGCGGCACCGGTAGAATGGCTGTCAGGGGATTGCGGCGGTTATCTCCATGAAAATGGAAACTGTCGATATTGTCCGGGGTGATTTCGTTGTACTGCACCAGCGCGGCATTGGCGACGATACGGTCCCCGTCCTTTTTCAGCACAACCGCCGCGGATTCCGGCCTGGCCAGGTCCTGGTGCCCGTGACCCAGCCCCTGGATAATCCAGGCGGTTTTCACATCCACGAAGATGGCATCGTCATCCTGGCTATAACTCGAGTCGAGCACGCCCACCACCTGCATTTTCAGCGGGTATACCCCGGCCAGGTCAAAGACACTTTCGGGGGACGACACGATGGAATCTCCCGGGCCTACACCAAGGCGCTGGGCAACCCGGGCGCCGATAACCGCATCACCCAGGCTGACCATTTGTCGACCCCGGGCAATTTGCAGCCCGCGAAAATCAAAATAATCCAGGTTGGTACCAACAATGGGGTAGCCCTGGCTCTGGAAGCGAACATAAAGCGGAATGGGTTCCACCAGGTCAGTGTCGCGCAGTTTTTCGAGCTGGCCATAATCCAGTGTCGGCGGACGAGCGGCGGAGAAGTACAGGGAATTGAGTACCAGTTCCAGTGGACTGCCGCGACTGCCCACCAGCAGTGGTGAGCTAT
>PVMK01119025.1_pt1 | contig 28957 bp, 23 predicted proteins | sample 1853481 | NCBI WGS metagenome assembly PVMK01 (sample SAMN08533507, study PRJNA380276) | Marine sediment metagenome, whole genome shotgun sequencing project.
AAATGGCAAAGCCAAGGTTTACCGGGCATCAGACTTTTAAGGGAGCGGAAATTACCTCCACCATTCTGGCTTTACATTTGTAGCATCGCCATTGGTATATTCCAGGCAGCTAAGGCATTCTTCGGCAGGACATCCCCGACATGGGACCGAGCAGATCCTTAGTAGGTAGTCTTCAGTGTAATAAGATAGGTCCTTACGGTTAAAATACCATCTTTTGGCTTGTTCCTCCACCACTCCAAAGTAGCCTGAAACTCTCAGGTTGCCTCCTTGTGTTGATATAAAATTTGATTGAAGGTTGTATGGAGGAACATCAAATATGCTCCCTCTATTGGTTTGCTCTCTCAACTCGTCCCAAAAATAATAGTAATCTTCCGAAGTGGTATATTGTCTTACCAGCATGGAAAAATCCGTGATAATTCTTTCATTTTGAGGCACCTCCATAAAAAAGAGATCTTTCACATATCCACCAACGTTATCCAACTGAATCTCATATTTGGAAAGATAATTTGTATTGGTGGCCCAGCAAACACGTTCAGCTTGGGCTACGGAGGCTAATGGTGCTATATAAACCCACATAGGCTCAAAGTCCCACCGATAAAAATGAAATGTCCTTATGATCTCTTTTGGGTATATCTATTCCCACCTGAACACCGGGTATTGCTCTTAGTACTTCTTCGCCTGCCTCAATGACGTACTTTAGAATTTCTTCTTCTTCAAAGCATATCTCTCCCATTTTCGTTACTGACTCCGGCAAATGTTCCCAATTGGAGTCGTAAGATTCATTTTCGGAAACATGAACTACAACTCTATATTGCTTGTTGTCAAGGGCTTTAAAGTCATCGTCCAACAAATAATAATGCCCGGAACCTGCTGGAGATTCCGTATAAGACCATTGTAAACCCGAGTCATCCTCCAGGGTAATGGTGGCACCTGATACCACTTCATCCCTTACATTTACGACGTCACTGGTATATCTCAAGATCACCTCAAAATACCTTCCATTTGAAGGATATTTAAGTGTTTCATTAAAGCTTACGTTTGAAATTTGTGCTTCTATCACTAAACTTGGCTGCTCATTTTCAACCACAAAGTCAAATGGCTCTATGCATGCCGAAAGCAACAATAGGAGTAAAGATATTACCAATAATAAACGTACTTGCAAAATCAAAATCGAAAATTATAAGTTACTGATGGAAAAATATTTCCAAGAATAGAAAGTTTATAGGCCCTGCCATATTCATTAAAATAAACGGAATAAGCGTTCTCTCTACCGTACAAATTGAAAATTGAGATAACCCATTCTCCTTGAAAACTGGTGTTTTTTCTTTCCCGGTCTTTGATACTCAATGACACATCCAACCGGTGGTAGTCCGGGATGCGATATTCATTTCTTGAAGAATAGTTTAAGGCAGCCAGATATGCATCATAGGTGAATTTGGAAATCGGAATGGTAATGGGCCTGCCGGTCTTATAATTAAAATTAGAAGACAAAGTGGTTCTCGGACCTAGTTTATAGCTTACTACCAGTGAAGCATTATGAGGCTGGTCATAGTTTGAAGAATACTTTAACCCCTGATTAACTTGCAGTATCTCATTGGTTGATTTAAACTCCAATAAACTTCTGGAGTAGGTGTAGGAAACCCAACCGGTAAGGGGCCCACTATTCTTCTTTATAAAAAGTTCTAAACCATAAGCTGTGCCATTACCCTGTGAAAGACCGGCTTCAAGGGCCGGATTTAAAGTGATATCTGCCCCTTCAATGTAGTCTACAGTATTGGCCACATCTTTGTAAAACCCTTCTGCTGAATATTCAAATTGATTGTCCTTTAAACTTCCGAAAAATCCCAATGAATACTGATTCCCTATTTGAGGTTGCAAACTGGGTCCGCTAGCCACCCAATAATCGAAAGGGGTTATTGAAGTTGTATTTGAAATCAGGTGTAAATATTGAAGTCCTCGATAGTAGCTAGCTTTCAAGGAGGCTTTATCACTAATCAAATACCTGAGTGAGATCCGGGGCTCCAAGCCATTGTAACTTTTGATAACTTCATTGTTCGAATATAAAGTTGTGTCTACAATGGCTGGATAGCGTCCTTCAATATTGTTATAGTCATATGTATAAATCGCATCCTCCCCCAGTCGCAAAAAATGGGAATATCTCAATCCGGCTGACAACGCCCACTTTGAAGAGAATTCTATTTCGGATTGAATAAAACCGGCCAATTCAAGTGAATGCTGATCATTTATATCAACCGGGGTAACGTTGCTCCCTTCAGCTTCCACCAATTCTCCAGGTTCAATAGTCACGCTATTCGCCTCAATACCAAATGAAAATTTGGTTGATTTACTCCTGTTATAGATAATCTCATTCTTTAGAGACAGGGTACTTATGGAGTTTTTGTACTTGAAGCCTTCAATGGGATTGTCGCTTTTTACTTCACTAAAGTAGTTACTGCTTGCCAAACTGAGAGTTGATACTAGTTGGTCATTAAATGTATGGTCCCAGTTCAGCGAAATATTTGTTGTACCCCAAGAAAAAGTAGAATCACTATTCAAATGGAAATCATCGTAACTGCGGTATCCTGAGATTGTAATAAAGTTGTTTTGATTAATTGTCTGAAAAAACTTGGCGTTAATATCATGGAAATTTGCCGAACTATTTTTTAGGTCTATGTTATCGCTGGCTTTCAACAACCAATTGGCATAAGAAATTCGTCCACCAATAAGAAATGATGATTTACCCCTTTTTAATGGCCCCTCCACCGTGAGCCTGCTTGATATCATACCAACACCTCCCTTTACCGAAGACTTACCGACATCTCCATTTCTCAACCTAACATCTAATACTGAAGACACTCTTCCTCCAAAAGTTGCAGGTCCTCCGCCCTTGTATAACGATACGCTATTTATAAAATCAGGGTTAAATGCAGAAAAGAAGCCGAACAAATGGGTAGGGTTATATATAATCGCTTCATCTTGTTTGATCAGATTCTGTCCGCTTTGTCCTCCACGAACATTAAAACCTGAAGATATTTCACCAGGGGTACTGATACCTGGCAAAGTGGTAAGGTTTCTGACTGGATCAACCTCACCGAAAAAAGTAGGTAGCTCTTTAATACTTTCAATATCCAGGCTCTCAATACCTGCCACAGTGCTTATTAATCTTTCGTTGCTTCGGTTGGAAGTTATGGTAATACCTTCTAACCGCAGTGACGCTATACCCAAGGACGCTTCTATACTTTTGGTACTGCCATAAGGACTAAAAGCAACCAGATATGATTGGGTATCGTATCCAAGATATTGGATTTCGATTTGCAAGATTTTATTATCAGGCACAGGCAACTCGAAATAACCGATAGAATCAGTTAAAACTCCCAATTGAAGTTTTGGTATGGTTACCTGAGAACCTATAATTGGATCACCGGTAGCTTTGTCGATAATCGTACCTGTTAGTATCCTTGGGGAAACATTTTCAAAGATTTTATAGTTATCCTTCTTTTTTCCGAATGCCTCTAGCACTGATTTCTCTAAAATGAAAATAATGTTGTCCCTAATTTTTACAGCGGCCAAATCATACGGTTCCAACTGATATTCAAGAAAAGAATGCATGGAGGTCTTCTTCTTGACTCCACTAATAATTAAAGGACTTATCAAGTCATCTGTGAAAACAAAGTCTACCAGATATTCCTGTTCTATGGATGATAAATAGTCCGCAATATTTCTGCCATTAGCACTTTCATCTACAGAAATAGTATTGATGTTTTGAGCCAGGGTATTTACGGTAAGCAGGCCGATAAATGCAGTAATCCATGGAGTTTTCATGACGCGAATATCTTTAGCAATAACCTGGAAAGGTAGGGTAATTGATAACCAATCAAAAAAAGAAACTCTCCCGAAAATCGAGAGAGTTCTATATGATTAGACAATATTCAATAAAGTCCTAATTTACGTCCCACCAAAGCTTGGTAGTTTTCAGGTTGCCTCCAATTGCTGCAATAGCAGCGTCTACATTGGCTTTGTTCAGGTTAGTTTCCTCTTCAGGATACAATAACCGTACTGGTATATCATCCAAGGTTAAAGGTGGATCTGATGGAGGAGCATTGAATGCGTCAAAATCAAGACGTCTCCAGGTTGTCCATCCTTCGTACCCTCTATGGTTCAAAGCAATCCAGGCCTGAGTACCAATCTTCTGCTTCCAGTCACCTGCAGCAGTAGCGTAGGCCACATCCGGTTGAGCAACATAGGCATTATAATCTGCAGTAGTAAGGCCCCATTCAAGCATGCTGACTTCTATTCCACGATTATAGTAAGTTTCAGCTGTTTCAGGCACAGTAAAACTACGCTCAGCTGCTTCTGCTAACAAAAACATTACTTCTGAGCAGCTCAATAAAACGCCTGGCACATCCGGTGTGAAGAAAATATCACCCAAATGAGAAAATTCGCTCCAGGCATTAGCAGTTCCATAAATTCCACCCACAAACTCTCCATCAATGGGATCCGAAAAATAGACATCCCTCCTCGGATCATTCAGATCATTCATGAAATCAATCAGGGTATTAGCAGGAATATAATCCCTTCTGCCGCTTAACACCAAATCCTCATAAACAGGGTGGGTACTTGGAGCCTGAGAATAGTAGGTAATAAAAGTATCATCCACAGGATCAAGTATTACTCCGGAAGCCAGTGCCTGATCAATCATGGTTTGAGCTTTACCAGGATCGGTATCTGCCAGCATCATAGCCATTCTTAGTTTTAAAGAATTGGCAAACATCTTCCACCCTGCAGCATCCCCAAAATAAATCGGATCCTGGCTCGAACTGAATGATGCTTCATTAACATCGATAGTGTTTACAGCATCTGTTATGATGTCAATCTGATCATCATACACGGTTCTTGCATCGTCATACGCCGGTGTAATATTATCGACATCCATCGCCTGACTATACGGAATGTTCCCATATGTTTCAGCCATCACTGCATAAACAAAAGCTATGGCAATGTCGACAATTGCCAGCTTATTGGCATTGGCTGCCGGGCTTAGCGTAGGATCGGGCTCCGCAGTCATTAAATCTCTAGCTTCACTTAAATCCCTAATAGCTTGCCTGTAACCTAGTGCCCAACCCCAGTTTCTGGGAATGTTACGACTTACTTGGTTGTATGCACTTTCATCTGGGTAGGTAGTCTGGGACCAGTATTGAGCATAGAGCCTAAAAACATTTTGATTTACGTCAGAGTTGACCATCATATCAGCCATCTCCTTTACCCCGTTGGCAAACAGGGTCTCCGCCGGCACGTTGGCCGGATTCACTCTTTCTTTATTCATCTCTTCCAATCTCTCATCACAAGAAACTGCAAAGAGGCAAAATATCCATACGAAAATTATCTTTTTCATCTTATTCTATATTTTGTTTCTTAAAAGTCCACTTTGAGCGCAAATCCCATAGATCTTACTGTCGGCCAGGATCCTGAAAGGTATCCCTGTATATTACCGGCACCTAGTCCAGACTCAGGATCAGCATAAGGAACATTTTTATGCAATATCGCTAAGTTTCTACCTACCAGTGAAAACTCTACTCTGTTAGCAAAAGAGTTGATCCACTTGTTCGGCAAAGTATAGGTAAGCGCCATCTCTCTCAACTTCACGAAGCTGGCATCATATATAGTACGCTCTACAGGGTTTCTTGCAGAATTACCCCAATAGAATACTCCCCCAAAGTAATCTGCTCTGGCGTAGATATCATTAGCCGTGCCATCTTCCTTCACACCGGGCTGTAAAATTCCACCGCCTTCGGCTACAGGTAAGCGCCAATCGTTCCCTTTATCGTTGATTCCAACAGTGTTTGCACTCACACCAGTTGCCTGACCGTAATGCATATCAAGCGAATATACGTCTCCACCGTGCTGCATATCGATTAAGAAACTAAGGGCTAGACTTTTATAACTAATTCTGTTATTGATACCTCCAATCCAGCCTGGATTTGGATCGCCAATGATCTGATCAGATACAGCTATATAATAACCGGCTGAATTAACTACTTTCTGTCCATCAAGATACATAAAACCAGTTCCTTTGATGATTCCAAAAGGCTGCCCTACTGTGGCGTTAATTGATACATCGCCCTGCAAACTATTACCGTGCAATTGAATATTCTCTACACCGTCAGCTAAGCTCAAGACCTTACTCTTGTTTTTAGCCCAGTTAATATCCATACGCCAGTTCAGATCGCTCTTTCGGATGATTTCACCAGTAAGAGTTAGTTCAACCCCTTTGTTTTCCACACTACCAGCATTAATGATCTTTTCACGATATCCTGTACCCTGGGAAACTTCGATCTGAGTTAATAGGTCATTGGTTTTGCTGGTATAAACAGCAGCATCCAAAGATACTCTATTGTCTAGGAATGACAGTTCCAATCCGATTTCATAGGAATCAGTAGTTTCTGGTACTAATTCGCTGTTGTTCTTTCTAGATGGAAGGGTAGTGATGATGGTAGGTCCGAAGTTCGGGTTTCGAATGTAGAAATCCGCAGTTCTCCCAGCATCCAAATCATTAGCCACCCTGGCGCCGCCAATTCTTAATTTACCATAATTCAAGAATCCGGCGTTTAGTGATTCGGTAAATACCCAAGAAAGTGCTGCGGAATAATAAGGATACGCATTATCACTTACAGGCAGAGCAGATGAAATATCGTATCTGAAAGTACCATCCAGATATAATCTGTTCCTATAACCTAAATTGACATTGGTATAGTAACCGTATACTTCTTTCTGTGTGTCTTTTTCTATTGGCAGAGGTGGGGTACCCAAGGAGTTACTCAGTTTATAAAGACCTGGAACCGCCAATCCTCCGGAAGTACCAGCCCGTACAGACTCAAAATCTGATTGTCTCAGGTTAAACCCAAACAATGCATACAAACTTAAGTCATCAGTCAAATCTCTATTGGCAGTAAGCATCAAATCGTAATTTCGCTCACTTACAAATATGTCTTCCCTGATATATCCGGACAGCTCATCCTGCTTAGGTCGAAGCACACTAAATTCATTGGCCACACTGCCTACTGCCAGACGTTCTTCCCTGGTTTCATTATAGCTATCCATTGAAGCCCTACCCTCTATTTTCAACCAATCATTGATATCATAGTGAAGCATTATATTTCCTAACACTCGAGTTCTTTCATCAGTGGTATAATTTTCATACCTTTTCCAATAGGGGTTGTCATGGTAAATAGGAAAATCATCACCGGGAAGATCAATAGGGTTCCAGGTGACGTTTCTTTTAGTCTCTTTATAAAAACGCTCCTGTTCTTTTAAATCAACATTGGTTTGCCACCACTGTCGAAATGAGCTCATTAGACTACCCCCATAACCTGTTGCATTCCGGCCTGTGTTGTTATTAAGATTAACGTTTACACCCATACTTACCCTAAACTTGTCAGTAATCTGCGTTTCACCGTTGAAACTTATATTATCTCGTTTCATTTCGCTGTTAGGCAGCACACCTGTGGTTCGGAAATTGGTATAACTTAACCTAAAAGTAGTGATTTCGTTACCTCCGGTTAATGCGATGCTGTTATTGAAGGTATTCGCAGTCTCAAAGAAATCAACAGGAGTAGAAGCACCTGCTACCCAGGGTGCGGGTTGTCCAAAATTCGGTGATTCCGGAACAAATGAATCATAATGATAAACCATTAAATTCGGATCGAACTTTCCACCATAGGAACCATCTTCCTGTGCTGGAACTAAAAAGTCGAGGTTTCCATCTCCATTAACATCAACATCAAAAAAATCACCGTTACTACCGTAATATTTGCCGTATCCGGCACCGTATTGATCCTGAAACTCAGTGAAAGTTTTCTTGTCTATCTGACCCGAAGTAAAACCTGTGGTAAAAGAAACTCCAATACCTTTCCTGGCTTTTCCTTTTTTAGTGGTTATCAATATCACACCGTTAGCTGCACGAGATCCATAAAGTGCAGAAGCCGCTGGACCCTTCAACACAGAAATGGACTCAACGTCCTCAGGGTTGATATCGGAACCCGCATTGCCATAGTCAAAACCGTAACGACCATCTCTTTGATAAACAGTTTCGTTTCCTGTACGGTTATTGACAGGGACACCATCAATTACAAACAAAGCCTGGTTGCTACCGGTAATGGAACTATTACCTCTGATAACCACATTGGTGGAGCCACCAAAGTTGTTGGTTTGTTTGATCTGTACACCCGCCACTTTCCCTGAAAGTGAATTAATGAAGTTGCCATCCTTAACGATATTAACTTGATCACCATCCACCTCTTGTACGGCATAGCCTAACCCGGCTTTCTCCCTGGAAATCCCCAGTGCCGTAACCACTACCTCTCCAAGCTGTGTAACATCAGCCCGAAGGGTAATGTTGATAACCGATTGGTTTCCAATCAGGATTTCCTGATTCATAAAGCCTATTGATGAATAGACCAAAGTGACTTCATCGGATGGAACGTTGACTTTGTAATTGCCATCCAGATCAGTAGTGGTACCCATAGTGGTACCCTTGACAATAATGTTGACCGCTGGTAAACCCGCATTATCTTCATCAGACAATACTGTTCCACTTACGGTCCTCTCTTGGGCGTATGATTGAAAAACAGTAACACACGCCAAAAAGCAAACTAGTAGAATCCTTTTCATATTGTGTTATTTTGGTTAATTAGTTCTGTAAACTTAAGATAATAATGACGTAAAGTCCAAAAAATGGAGGGGATTCTTAACTTATTATGGGGTATAAAGCAATTTGTACGGTCCTAATGCGTTTCAATCGGTTGAAATATTCTATTTTTGGCACGAATCTTTGATCAATACTGGCAATAATCCGGGGTTACTTTAATACCATCCTGGAAACACGGGAGCCCAGATCTGTGGTGAATCGGATAAGATAGACCCCTGAAGCGTGGGTTTCAACATCACGGTGCCAGGCAAACTCCCCCTGGCCCCGGTTAAGAAATCCCAAATCATAATTTGAAACGATCCGACCATCTATGGTTATTATATCGATCCGTGCATGAGTAGAATTAGGTAAAAAATATCTGATGGTGGTAGCTTTAGAGACCGGATTGGGAAAATTGAAAATTGATAACTGATGGTCCAAAGATTCCTGAGGCAGATCAGTGACCAGTTCACTAGGCCAGCTTAACCCATCCAAGGTTACCGACCAGATGCCTCTGCCGTGCGTGGCAAAAACTACCTGATCGTCCACCGCTTTCATGTCCCAAATTGAAACGTTGATGAAATCGTCTCTAATTGCCCAGGTGGTTCCATTATCTGTAGATTCTACTAGTCCAATTTCAGTTCCCGCCCAAATAGTCGATGGTTCATGAGGTAGTACCAGCAAACTAAATACCGGGACATCGGGAAATCCGTTGTTGCTTTCTGCATTACTGCCAAAACCTGAAATGTCCTCCCAGTTATCTCCCCCGTCCATAGTACGCAATATTTTGGGTCCGTCTGAGAATGAAAATAGGGCAAACGCTGTTTTTCTTTGATTCGGGTGCGTAGCCAGGTTGGTTATATTTCCCAATGACTCGCCAGAAAAATTATTGACTGCTGTAAAATTATTGCCGCTGTCATGGGAATAGTGGATTCTGGCAGCTGAGGTCATACCGCTGCCTGCCCAGACTATGGTTGGGTCGGCCTCTGAGATCACCACCCGGCTTAAATTATTAAAAGCCCAGCCTGAACTAATGGGTTTCAACTCCCAGGAAGCTCCGAAATCAGGCGATCTCCATACCCCTTGCTGACCTACCGCATATAATATATTTGGGCTTTTTTTGGAGTTTGCCAACCAGGATATAAATGGTGCCTTATTTTCTCCAACATCTTCAAGGCCCGTGGTACCAATGGTCCAGGTGGCCCCTCCATCGATAGTACGTCTGAAACCATTATACTGAGAACTTCCAATCATTTTGTTGGGATCAGTATGATGCCATGCCACCTTAAAACCATCTCCTCCAATCTGACGAATATATGCGGAAGCGGTATTTGCCTCTTGCCCGGAGGGAGACCTATAAGTACCATTGTCCTGTAAACCACCTATGAATTCAAAGGCGCCAGGTTTTTTATCAGCACCATAAAACTGGCTGCTATTGTAACCATTGCCAGCAAATATCCAGTCACAATCATTCTCTCCCGGATTGGTGCTGGTATTGGAAAAGAAAATCCATCCATCATTGGTCACTACAATTCTGAAAGTTTGTGGAAATTCATTGACCCGCTGAACGGTTATTTGGTGGTGATCCGGATGCAGGCCTAAATTTGCGGTATTGTCCTCTCCGAAACTTTGAAAATACCGGTTCTTGCCATTGCTCCCAGGCAATTGATTGAAGGCATCTGAAATGATCACTGTTTCCTTAATTCTATTGACCACCGATCCGTAATTGATGGTCAATTTGGAATCCGGAAGATTATCGGGATCCCAAGGAGCAGCACCGTCAGCTAAGACCGGCCACATAAAGTACATTTGTTGAACCTCATGCCCGCCATTTACCATAATTGATAGTTCGGGGTTGTTCGGATCATAATCAACGGCATGAGCATAGAAGTACTCACGGGTATTAAGCAGGCCTGGATCATTATCGGTATCACGGGGATTCAAATTAAATACTCCGTCTCTTTGCTGGTCCCTGAAGGAAACCATTAATTGCTTGTTGTTGTCGATGTCCCAAACTTGGAAAGGTACTGCTACATAGTCCTCATAGGTGTAAACCGAATCAGGTACACCTGCCCCTCCGTTACCATTGTTGCCGGCATCGGCAGGAACCTGGAACCGATGGGCCATTTGGCTGAGGCCTGGGCCAAAACGCCATTCAATAGAAACAAATTCGTTGTCCGGGATGTCTCCTACGGCCAATTTGCTCTGAAAAAAAACGCCGCTGTCAAAACTGACGAAATCCATGAATGAATCTGTTTCACCAACATCCACCCCCAATACAGTAGGTTCTCCTGACCCCATGCCCGCTTTCATGATAAACTTGAAAAGGTTCACACCTCCCACATATACCATGTCCTCATGGTAGGGATGAACTGCTATCGAATTGTCATAGTTTCCCTGTCCACCCAGAAAATCCAGATTCTCTCCCCCATTTTCTTCAACTACAATGGCCCAATTTGCCCCGGCATCATCGGAAATATAGAAATCGGAATCGCTTCCTGAAATGTTTCCTTCTACCGAGGCATAAATGCGATTGGAGTTGGTGGGGGCAATTGCAATCTCAATACGGCCATCTGGTATTAAACCGGTACTGGATGAAAACCAGGTATTACCCTGGTTGATAGATTTAAACACACCACCGTTATTTAAAGCAGCGTAGAGCACATTGAAATTGTCAGGTGAGGCCAATAGTTGCTGGACCCTGCGACTACCGGTAAATACCCGGGTCCAACTGGATCCACCGTCGGTTGACTTAAATATCCCTGAATCAAAAGAAGAAAAATTAGGATCATTGCTGGTACAAGCCAGCACCACATCCGGGTCGCTTGGGTTAATTATAATGCGATTTACATTTTGAAAATCGTCATTGGATACCGTTGAAGTTAACTGAGACCAGGTGAGTCCTCCGTCTATAGATTTTAAAATGCCATCACCTCTTACACCACTAATACCAGCAAATGACTCACCGGTGCCTACGTACATGGTACTGGGGTCCGAAGCGCTGATAACCAGGGTGGATACTGCGAGATTCGGCAGGTCCGGCGTCAGGTTGGTCCAGGAAACACCGGCGTTGGTGGTCCTCCACAATCCACCACCAACAGCTCCTGCAATCCAGGAGTTCCCGGTTGGGTCGCCTGGGAGTACCACCAGGGCTCTGGTTCTTCCGGGCAAATTTCCCGGTCCTCTTTCCACAAAATTCAGTGCCTGACGGCGGGCCTGGGCAAAAATTTGTTTATTTCTTTGAGCAGCCTTAAGCTGTTCCAGCTTGTAGTTGGGAGCATAGGCGGGCCCGTTACTTCCTGACCTGGTGCGTATCATCCAGTGGTACTTGGCAATTTCATCGGGTCGGTCGGTTTTCAGCAACTGGCTTTTGATGCTTTCCAGATGCAGCTCCCACTGGGCCTCTGAATTTAATTTATCCAGAATTCTTTCTTCATGCCGTTCATGAAGTAGTAAAAATACGGATCCAAAAAATAATGCCACAAAAACTAGAATCCTTCTCATTAAGTCTATTTAATCCCTCAGGTTCCTTTTTTAAAGATGTATACTATTATCTGACTATATAGTAACCCTAAAAATTCCTACTCATAGAATCTTGAACTCAATTCGCCGATTTAATCGTCGGTTCGTCTCGGAGTCGTTAGGAACCACTGGAACGGATGAACCGTACCCCTTATATCTCAGTCGTTTGGCATTGATTCCCTGGTCGATTAGATATTTATAAACAGCCTTGGCCCTGTTTAATGATAGTTGTTTATTGTGGGAGCCGCTGCCTGAATTATCCGTATGACCAGCAATTTCGATACCAACCAATGGGTTAGCCTGCAAAAATAACACCGTTTTGTTCAATTCCGTTCTTGACTTTTGCTTGATTTCATACTTATCAACCTCAAAGAATATATTGTTCATAGTGGCGGCGGTACCACTTTTAATGGGTTTTAAGAAAATATCGATATTAATTGGTTCCCGGTCCTGGCTTTCCTGATAGTCAAAACGCAGGCTCTCGAAAAGATATCCAGGTTTACTTACATACAGGGCATATTCTGAACCATCTGTAAGAATTTGCAGATAGTCTCCTGTAAGTGAGTCAGAAGTCACTGTAGACTTTAACGAATCCGCATTTATATCGTACAATTCTACCTGGGCCTGTAAGGGTCTTTTAGTTTCTACATTCAGTACCTTCCCAGCAATGTAGTTGCTCTTTGCTTTTTATTCTTATGGCCTCCGGCACCTGAAAATCATATAAGAGGCTTTTGTAAGTATTAAGCGACCTTTTTGTTCGTAACTGTAATACCCTTCTTCCGTCTGCGGTAATGACAGTGACACCTGGTCATCGGCCGTATTATGGGTAACCAGGTCTTTGGGATCTGTCCATTTACCGCCATTTTGCCATTCGCTATAGAATATATCATATCCTCCCATCCCGGTAAGAATCCTTTGGATGAGAGTACAGGGTCTGACCATTTACATGGATAAACGGGCTCACCTCCTCTTCTGCAGTATTTATGGTGGCACCCAGGTTAACTGCTTTGGCCATTGTCCATACACCAATGACTTTCCAAATGTCCTTTTACCATATCCACCGGTCCGGTCTGACACGAAGTACAGGATCTTCCGTCCGCCGAAAGAGAAGGTTGTGATTCCCAATTTCTGACTGTTGATGTTTGTTCCCATGTTTTCAGGGTCAGTCCACTGGTCATCACCCAAGTTTGTAGCTTATGTACAGATCGCAGCTGCCCATGCTTGATCTCCCTGAGCAAGAGGTGAAAATGATGGTTCGCCCGTTAGCCGAAATGGTGCAGGTCCTTCATTAAATTTGGTATTGATGTTTTCTGAAATGGATTCGAGGATCGGACCAGGAGCCATCCGGATTCTTACTGGATGTAACCATGTCCTCATCAAACTGTGGGTCTCGAGTGACTGCCGGCGGGTAAAGATCAAAGTGCTTTGATCGGCTGTTAGTAGCTGGAAAGTACTGCAGGTCGTATTCATTGACATTGTCCGGTAGTGGCTGTGGATCGAAAGGTAAGGGGTGCTTTATTTGGGCCAGGGCGAAGTTGACGTTTTGTCTCCAGTTTGGCCGCTGCTTTTAGCCATTCTGGCAGGGGGATTGAAGCTTTTGAAGTTTTGCAGGAATTTCAAGGCCTTTCATAGGACCTTCCCGGTAATACATCTCCGCCAGAGCCAGTTGCGCCCAATCGTCTTGGGATCATCCGGAATCAAAGAAACCGCCTTTTCCAGATAGCCCCGGGCATTGAGATGGTCCCTATGGACAAATAGTTGGTGCCCAGCCTTAAATGGGCCTCCGCAAATCCGGGGTCCTTTTCAATGGCCATTTCCAGATAGGCGATTGCCTCTGAGTAATTTCTGCTGCGCAAAAGCTCTCCTGATCTTTCGAAATACTTTATGGCTTTCTTCGACTTCGTATGGTATTGGCGATAGACAGGAGTTACCAGCAGCCAACAGCCAATAAGTATGACACGAAGGGACCAGGACGTGTCGTGACGATTCACGGAATATTCAAATATTTGTGTGTCTGTAGCGACATCTGCCACTCATAGGATTTGCTTTATGTAGTCAACTATCAAAGGTATAGTTCATGGTCTGCCTTACTCCATTCGGGCTGCAGATACAGCTTGCATTGCTTATTACCAGCCTGGCGTGCTGCTCAGCCCACCGGAAGTCACTGGGATGGAAAATCACTATTTTCAGTTCATGCGCTTTTTGGTATATTCCGGAAGGGGCTGACTTAAACTTCTTGGGTGAGAAGCAGATCCAGTCCCAACTGCCGCTGATCGGATAGGCCCTGAGGTTTCCAGGTGTATGCTGCATCCTTTGTCTGTTTAAGTCTCTGTGCACAATTGGCTGAGATCGTGCATCAGATGGTTCTCCTCCGGTCACCACCACTAGTGTGGTGTGATTTTTTTGTGTCTCTGCTACTATATGTTCAACACTTAGCAATGGATGATCGGAGGCATTCCAGGATTCTTTAACATCGCACCAGTGGCAGCCTACATCGCACCCGCCCAGACGAATGAAATAAGCTGCTTTCCCCGCATGATGACCTTCACCCTGTAAGCTGTAGAAGGCCTCCATCAGGGGAAGCGATTTTGTGTTGGTGGCTACTGACATATTATAATCATAGATCTCAGATCTTAGATCTCAGATCTATGGGTTTTGATTGATAGAACGAATTTTTTGCGGCCTGTAGTGTGTTCTATAACAATGCTGCACGCGTCATGGGTCCAATCCCACCCGGAACCGGCGCGATAAAACTGCATTTGGGGGACACGGTTTCAAAGTCCACGTCTCCTTTTAAAGCATATCCCCTTTTCTTGGTAGCATCCGGAACCCTGGAAATACCAACATCTACCACTACAACTCCCTCTTTTACCATATCTCCCTTTAGAAATCCCGGTCTACCCAGCGCGGCAATTATGATGTCCGCTTGCAGTGTATGTGCTTTTATATCCTTAGTTCGGCTATGGCAAAGAGTCACCGTGCAGTTACCGGGAGTTGCTTTCCTGGCCATCAGGATGCTCATGGGCGTACCCACAATGTCACTTCTCCCGATGATCACACAATGCTTTCCCACGGTTTCAACCTGATACCGTTCCAACAGCTGCATAATCCCAAAAGGTGTAGCGGAAATATAAGCAGGAAGGCCTTTGACCATTCGGCCAACATTTACCGGATGGAATCCATCAACATCCTTTTCGGGACTGATCCTTTCAGTTACTTTTTGTACAGAAATATGATCCGGAAGGGGTAATTGAACTATTACACCGTCAATATCTGCATTGTCATTTATTTCCTGAACGGTTTCCAGCAGTAAATTCTCACTGGTATCAGCCTCCATTCGTACCAGGGTTGATTGAAACCCAACCTGCTCACAATCTTTCACTTTACTGTTCACATAGGTTTGGCTAGCACCGTCATCACCTACCAATACAGCCGCCAAATGCGGTATTTTCTTCCCGTCACTTTTAAGTTGCTGCACTTCATCAGCAATTTCGAGTTTAATCTGTTCAGAAGTTTTCTTGCCGTCCAAAATGGTCATAAGCTAATCTAATTTTAATACTGCCATAAATGCTTCCTGTGGGATTTCCACATTACCCACCTGCTTCATTCGTTTTTTTCCCTTCTTTTGTTTTTCCAGCAGTTTTCGCTTTCTGGTAATATCACCGCCATAGCATTTAGCCAAAACGTTCTTTCTCAAGGCCCTTACGGATTCGCGGGCAATTACTTTGGTACCAATAGCAGCTTGTATAGCTATTTCGAACATTTGGCGGGGTAGCAAACCTCTTAATTTCTCGCATAGTCTTTTCCCCCACTCATAGGCTTTGTCTCTATGTACGATCGCCGATAACGCATCGACTTTTTCCCCGTTAAGCACAATATCCAATTTAACCATGTTTGACTGTCGATAGCCGATCAATTCGTAATCAAGAGATGCGTAGCCTCTGCTAATGGTCTTCAGGCGGTCATAAAAATCAAAAACCACTTCCGACAAGGGTAAATCAAAGCTCAATTCTACCCGATCACTGGTCAGGTATATCTGGTTTTTTACAAGACCCCTTTTGTCCATACACAATGCCATAATTGGGCCAATATATTCTGATTTGGTAATAATCTGGGCCCTAATAAAAGGTTCCTCAATATGAGAAGTGTAGATAGGTTCAGGCAGCTCCGAGGGCGCATTGACTTCTGAAGTTGATCCATCGGTACCAATAGCGTGGAACTGAACTGAAGGCACAGTGGTTATTACCGTCATACCAAATTCCCTTTCCAGGCGCTCCTGTACAATCTCCATATGCAGCATGCCCAGGAACCCGCACCTAAAGCCAAACCCCAGGGCAACCGAGGTTTCAGGCTCCCAAACCAATGAGGCATCGTTTAGCTGCAATTTTTCCATTGAACTCCGTAACTCTTCATATTCGGAGTTTTCAACAGGGTAAATTCCAGCAAATACCATAGGTTTTACGTTTTCAAAGCCCTTTAAAGGTTTGGACGGCCTGTCCACATGGGTTATGGTATCACCTACTTTTACTTCCTTTGCCACTTTGATACCAGAGATCAGATAACCCACATTACCCGCCTCAATCTTCTTTCGAGGCTCCTGATTAATACGCAGAATACCGATCTCATCTGCTTCGTAGGTTTTCCCGGTATTAACAAATTGTACCTGATCCCCAGATCTAATGATTCCATTGAACACCCTGAAATAAACCTCAATACCCCGATAGCTGTTAAAAACAGAATCAAATATCATAGCCTGCAGTGGTGCTTCAGGATCTCCTTTTGGTGCAGGTATCTTATTTATAATTGCCTCAAGGATTTCATCTATGCCTATACCCTCTTTGGCACTGGCATGAATGACCTCTGTGGGGTCACACCCAATCAGGTCCACGATCTGGTCAGTTACTTCCTCCGGAGCAGCTCCTGGAAGGTCAATTTTGTTAAGGATGGGAATAATTTCCAGATCATGTTCCAGGGCCAGATAAAGATTAGAAATTGTCTGTGCTTCAATACCTTGCGAAGCGTCTACCACCAACAGAGCTCCTTCACATGCCGCAATTGATCTGGATACCTCGTAGGAAAAATCAACATGACCAGGGGTGTCGATCAAATTTAGTACATAACTGTTGCCTTGACTTTGATAGTCCATTTGAACTGCGTGGCTTTTAATAGTGATCCCACGTTCCCGCTCAAGGTCCATAGTATCCAGTAGTTGCTCCTGCATTTCTCTTCCGGAAACCGTGCCAGTAGTTTCTAACAGTCTATCAGCAAGGGTGCTTTTCCCGTGATCGATGTGGGCAATTATGCAGAAATTCCTTATATTTTTCATAGCAAATTCAGGGCAAATTCAGGGCAAAAATAGCCAATAAATTTCTACTTTGAGAAACAATGGCTGCTATTAATTGGGAGTAATATTTTCAAAAAGTGGGTCTATAAATTTGAGTTAACGCCATAAATATCGGATATTTGTCCCCCCAAATATGTTTTCCTATGCTAATCGCGGAACAAAAACGGAAGGAAAGTATAAGTGAGTACATCATCTTTATGTATCAGACTGAAGATCTGATCCGGGCTTACAATTTTGATCTCGAAGAAATTTACAAGTATGTAATTCAACATTTTCCTGTAGAAGACAATAAGAAAACCTGCATCAAAGCCTGGTACCGGAAGGTGGCCACTCAAATGAAAAAGGAGTCGCTTGACAAAGCTGGTCATTTGGAAGAACTCAACAATTTGGCAAAAGAGTTATCGCACTTCAACCTGGAACTGCTGAAATCGGACCAATCTTATCGAAAGATCTTTGACCAAGCCAAGCTACACATAAGCCGTAACGCGGCACTTTCCAATGGACAGGTGAATAATGCCATTCAAATTTGTCTGAACGGCATTTACGGAATGCTGATCTTAAGACTAAACGGGAAGCCGGTTGATGACACAAACAAACAGGGAGTACAAGCTTTTGGAGAGGTACTGTCCTATTTGAGTTACAAATATCAGAAGCGTAACAACGGGCACTAGCCGGGAACGCCTGATGAATGTCGAACAAGTAATGTCCAAATTTAGAACACTAGCACTTCGGAGTTCCTTGTTCGGTGTTCGACATTCGACGTTCCTACGGTCAACTACTGTGATCTGCGATGATTAACCATTCACCGTTAATCTTCCTCCACAAAAGAGTAAAATGGCCTTCCCGATCGCCAATGGTTCTCTTCAAGTGATATTTGCCAACCACATAAAAGGAGATTTCGCTTAGTGGCTGCATATAGATAAATTCAAACGATAAATGCCCCATTGCTTCCTTATCCGGATAATCCGTTTTATATCGTTTCATGGTTTGCTCATAACCGTAATACACCTGATATTTACTAATAAACATCAGTGAGTCTGATTTCCAATAGTCACTCATAAAACAATCCAGATCTCCTTTATTCCAACAAGATTCCTGTTTTTTCATGATATCCTTGATGATCTGTTGAGTGTCTTGCGCCGTTATCTGGGAGACAATCATCACTAAAGAGATCACAGCCGGTAAAAATAAGTATCGTTTTCCTGTCAAAATTCTACTTTAGATGTTTTTGAATTTCCTGCTTTAGTGCCAGTTTGTTTTCGCTTAATTCGAAATCACTTTCGATCAGATTCATTAACTGTGAAATCACATCGTGATGGTATCCCAGGGCTTCCGCATACTTTTTACAGGCATCGAATTCCCGCTCATCCAGTTTACCGTCCATTTTTATCATCAGAATTATAGTATATATGTATTCAAACCGGTCATCGTCTGAAAGTTCTTCCAAATCCACTGCTTGTTGAGGAGGGTTTTGGATCATTTGTTCCACTTCGAACATAGGAACGCCTTTTGCAACGGCAATCTTATAAATCAGAGCAAGTTCTGAACCACTTACATTACCATCTACCTGGGCCAGGTGCAGCAGGGTGTGAATTAATTTTTTTGACATAGAAATTTATTTAGCTAGTGAGAAATGCTTTTCAAAGATTAAGCAACTTTAAAATAGTAAAATAAACTATAAAGTAAGCCCATTATATTGCTATGATCTGTTTAATTTCAACATTTTATGAATTTTTTGGCACACGCAGTCCTTTCTTTTGAAAACCCGGAAATAATGGTTGGCAATTTCATTGCTGATTTCATCAAAGGAAATGACTACATAAATTACTCCGAACCTGTAAGAAAAGGGATCCTGCTCCATAGAGAAATTGATAATTTTACTGATCAACACCCTCAGGTACAGCTAAGTAAAAGAAGACTATATGACTCTTATCATCACTATTCAGGAGTAATCGTTGATATGTACTATGACCATTTCCTGGCCGCAAATTTCTTCAAATTTCATACTGAACCGTTAGAATCATTTACGCAGTTTGTTTATAAAACGGTAGGTCAGCACCGGGACCAAATTCCAGAAAAAGCCAACAACATACTTCACTATATGTCCAGGAGAAATTGGCTTTTGGCCTATGCCCAGATTCAGGGGGTTGAACAAGCATTGAAAGGAATGGCTCGACGCACCAAATTCAGATCTAGTATGGAACTTGCCGGAGCCAATTTGAGATCTGATTATAAATCATTTTATACAGAATTCATGACCTTTTTCCCAAAGGTCATGGCATTTGCAAAAGAGGAAATTCAGCAAAAATGATCCAGTCCAAACCTAAGAATTCAACTTTGTTTTCTCTTTCCCTATTTTTGATTCTGGCCTATGGTGTGGGCATCGGGACCGCGCTAACTGTGCCTTCCTCACCAGCCTATTGGTACCTTATTCCCTTATTATTCCTAGTCACCGCGGTAGCGATCACCTTGAAGGTGCTTTGGGGATACCAAACCATCCAGATCAAAGGAGAACAATGGAAAGTGAAAAACCTAATTGGACCAGACAATGCTTTCAACAGTAAGGAAATAGAATGGTGGAAGGAAACTGAGATAAAAACCGCCGGGGGGCCTTATAAAGAGCTTCACATTCATGCTAAGGGTAACGTAAACTTAAAAGTCAGCCTACAAGAGCATACCGAGTACAAAAAAATCATTAAAAAAGTTAAAAGTAAATACCCGAAAAAACAAATTAATGAATCCTAAAAACATATTATCCGGATATGGAATTCCTTAAACCTATTTTATTCATTGGTGCCGGAGGCTTCTTTGGCAGCATTGCCAGATACGGCCTCCATCTTTTAATATCCAGTAGATCGCTGGCAACTTTTCCTTGGGGAACATTTACAGTAAATATTATTGGTTGTTTACTAATCGGGATTCTTGTCGGTTTAGAAACCAGGCATGAATTGATTAATGAGCCTTTGAAATGGCTGCTCATCACCGGGTTTTGCGGGGGATTTACCACCTTTTCAACCTTTAGTATAGAGGGGCTGGCGCTGCTGAACGAACATCAATTTGGAGTATTTTTTGGGTATGCCATCGGTAGCGTAGTTATCGGCATTCTGGCCACCTTCCTAGGCTTTAGTTTAATAAGATGGCTGATTTAAAAGATAGGGTTTATAAATGGCACCAAACAGTACTGATCCGAGAGCTATAAAACCACTAGGAGTAATGGAGTGCGCACGAGAGGAATCGAACCTCCACGCCCATAATCGGGCATCAGGCCCTCAACCTGACGCGTCTACCAATTCCGCCACGTGCGCATTATTAGGGATGGAAGGACTGATGGACTGATGGATTGATGGTTAATGACTGAGCTCTAAACATTCAATCCTTCAGTGCTTGAGTAATTCAGCCACTGCCTCCGAGGAATGCAAAAGTAGAAACAATTCAGTAAATGTTCAAAGGCTATAGATATTAATCATCATTGTTTGACACCTGCCATAGGCCATCAGTGAAGTACTTTTTGGAATCGTAATAATGTTTGATAACATTGAATCCGGATTGTTCAGCCAGCTGCTTTAAGTCTTCGATTCGGTACTTCTGGGAGAGTTCCATGTAAATCGGTTCCCATGCCTCGAAATGAAAAGTGGCATTCAGTTGCTTAATGGATACTGTCTGCTGACAATTACTGATTAACAAGCTGCGCGCAGCGCCATTCACAGGATCGTAAAACGGAAAATGGATAAATCCATTCAGATCAAAATCACCAGCTAATTCCCGATTGATTCTGGTTAATAAATTTAAATTAAAAGCTTTTGTGACCCCTTGATGATCATTGTAAGCGCTTGCCACCACTCTGGGGTCTTTGATCAGGTCTACTCCAAGTAATAGCAAGTCGCCATCAGCCAGGGTACGACCAAGTTGAGAAAAAAAGTCCACGGCCACAGGTTTTAGAAAATTACCAATGTTCGACCCCAGAAATAAAACCACTTTAGTGCGACCCGTTTGTTGCTCCAACTGCGACAGCACCCTAAAATACTCGCCCCGTAGTGTTTGATGATTTAGGTTTGGCAGACTGTGATTAAGATCTCCAGCCAATAAGTTCAAAGCGTTCTGTGAGATATCAATAGGCAGGTAAGTGAAATCGGCCCCTTCAGTGAGAAAATGGTCCAGGAGGATCTTGGTTTTTTTGCCATCTCCAGCTCCAAATTCAATTAAATCAAATGGATTTCCGTTCTTGGAAAATTGACCTAATAAATCACTCTTTTCATTTTGAAATATTTCGTATTCACAGCGGGTGAGATAATACTCATCAAGGGCCATGATTTTTTGAAACAGGGCATCTCCCGTCTTATCATAAAAATATTTTGAAGACAAATATTTTGGTTCAGCAGAAAGTCCATGTATCACATCCCGCGCGAATTGCTCATCCATTCAGTAAGTTCTTTGATTAAACATGTGAAGCTAATCTGATGCCAGTAAATTGCCATCTTAAATGTGGGTGGAAAAAATTTCTGTAGCTAGATCTTATATGATCTCGGGGAGTTGCGCATGAGCCTCCCCTAAGCACCATCTGATTTATCATGAATTTCCCATTGTACTCACCAAGTGCCCCATCATCTTGTTTAAAATAAGGATAAGGTCGATAGGCACTGCCGGTCCACTCCCAGGCATCACCATAAAATTGAGTATTATCGCCGGTGGTTGGTAATGGCAAAAACCGTCCCGATTCTTGGAATTCCGCCTGATCTGGCACCTGAGGTTGGTACATTTTGCTTGCAGTTTCCCATTCAAATTCAGAAGGCAGTCTCATACCTTTCCATCGCGCATAGGCATCTGCCTCAAAAAAACTAATATGGGTTACCGGCGCATTTCCATCTAACGGTTGCAGGCCGTGAAGATTATAACTTTGCCATTTACCTTCTAAACGATGCCAATACAGGGGACTACTAACTTCATGGGCTTTCACCCACTCCCATCCTTCCATAAGCCAGAACCGAAAATCACCATATCCTCCTTCAAGGATAAACTCCAGATACTCATCGTTAGTTACCAACCGGTCCATTATTTGGTAAGCCGGTAGATACACCTGGTGTAATCCCAATTCATTGTCATAACAAAAGCCCTCACCCTGATGGCCAATTGGGTATAGTCCATCGGGAATTTCTAAGAAATTGGCAATCCTACCCTGGTTATTCTGCAGCAAACTTACTTCCTCAAAATAGCTTGGGAAAATCGGATTATGACCTAGTATGTATTTTATATCGGTGATGAGTAACTCCTGATGCTGTTGCTCGTGTTGTAACCCTATTTCCAATACCTTATAAAACTCATCGATCAAGGCAGTTTCTCCTTCAAACAGGTGAGTCATGGCCTCATCCACGTGTTTTCGGTAAGCATACACTTCTGTTACCCCAGGTCGGGTTAAATTGCCACGGTCAGTGCGTAGTACACGCTCTCCCACAGTTTCATAATAACTGTTGAACAAGTAGTTGTAGTCCTGATCAAATACCTCATAATCTGATTTGAATTCTTGAAGCAATAAAGTCTCAAAAAACCAGGTTGTGTGAGCCAGGTGCCACTTTGGAGGGCTGACATCTACCACGGGCTGAACAACGTAATCTTCTTTGCCCAATGGCTTGCAAAGCGCTTCGGTTTGTTGCCGTACCTGTTTATAGCGCTGAAGGATGTGGGTGGAATTTATTACTGGGGTTTCCATTTTTCAGGTTCATTGAAAACACCAAAATAATCATAATGATTGCATTGTTTTAGATTTTTTCCGACTAACTGTTAAAAGGCGCGGAGCGCTGGATACGGGGCGCGGGGTGCGGGGCGCTTTAAAAAACAAGCCCCATAGTAATCCTCGCGGTGCTCGGATACTACAGGGCCTGTTATTACAGGTTGACCGGTTTAAGCGATATTTTATCTCGAAAAGCGGTTATAAGATATATCTCTTATGGGATAAGTTATCGACTTACAGCCAATACCATATAGGAGTCTTTCTCGTTCATAGCTATCTGAGAAATATCCTGCTGCTCTATGATATACATTTTGTCGTTGTCAACTACAAAATTCATCACGTACTGAAACAAATCAGCCTGATTGTGGATATTGATATCCCTGGTATTAAAGAGGTTATCCTCTGATTCGACAGACAGACTATAATCAGTATTAAAAGCCATGCTAAAGGTGTATGACCCCTTCTTCAGATCAGTAGTAGTAGTAGCTTGTACTTCTCTGGTTTTCTTGTTGGTCAAAGTTACCCTGGCATTGAATGACTGTTCCGGATCCTTTTGAATAACCTTACCTTTAAGTAAGAACAAGGAAGCAGAATTTTCTGGTCTTTCCATCATATAGATATCATTTTGACCGTCCGCAGTAAAATGTGAAGAGTTAAAATAAGCCCTGTTACCTTCCGCGTTCAATGAAAAATGAATGTCATCAAATGCGGTATTTATGGGATAACCTACATTCCTTGGCGCACTCCAAGTATTACTGGAATGGTCCAATACGGTTGAGAATATGTCATATCCTCCCATACCATCATGGCCCTTAGAACTGAAAAATAAAGTAATATCATCCGTATGGATCTGAGGAGCATCTTCATCTCCTACGGTATTTACCTTAGGTCCCAGGTTGACAACTGCACTCCAGGTTCCATTTGATTGCATTTCTGAACGATAAATATCAATTCCTCCGAAACCACCGGGTCGGTTACTGGCAAAATACAAGTACCTGCCATCTTTGGAGATACTGGCACTTCCTTCCCAATACCTGGAATTAACCTCACCTTTCAATGCCTCCGGCTTAGACCAACCCTTAGCCTTGCGGTTACTGACATAAATATCACCACCGTTATCATCCTTGTAAATGAACAGTTGTTTACCATCATATGACAAACCGATTCCGGCATCGTGCAGTTTGGAGTTCAAACCAGCAATAGGCTCTGGCTTACTCCAGTTTCCATGAGCATTCCTGGTAGCCATAAAGATGTCTTCGTAGAAGCTGCCATCTTTAGTTACTGCTCCCCCAGTACTGCTACTACGCCTTGAAGTAAAAATGAGAGTAGATTCATCCGCGGAAACCAATGGGATATAATCCTGGTAGTAACTATTGACTAGTTTACCAAGGCTCTTGATTTCCAATTCAAGTGAATCAGGTATTAGCGTAGTACCGGCCATGCAATCCTCCATATGATTTCTAACGGAGGCGCTTTTCTGAGACGCTTTAGCGTCTTTTGCGGTTCGTAATTGCCGATTGTATTTATAATAATGCGCCACAGCTTTACCAAACCTGTGATTCAAGTGATACGCTCTACCCAGATAAAATTCAAGATCTACCTGCTCAAAGCTTCCCTGTTGAGCCAGTTCAAAATGTACCAGTGACCGAGCGGGTACCTTGCTGTGAGCATAATAATATTGACCAATTTTAAAATTTGTAGCAGCATCAAAACTCTCCGGTTCATCTTCCAATAAAGCCCACTCATCGAGATGCACATTATTACTGCTTTTGGCACTTCGAGCTGTTCTATTTATTGGCTTATTGCTGATTTCAAATCCTCCATCAGCTATTAAATTAACCGATCCATTTTCCATGGTTAGGGAAACGTCATCTATAAGAACACCCTTGTTAGGGTCTCCACTGAGACTAATCACATAAAAACCTAAAAAAGTTTTAGTTTCTTTAGCCTTAAACTGGAAAGACTGGTAACTAAAACTACCTGGTGCGGTATTATTATCTACGAATATATCGTAGGCCAGTTCACCATTGACTGCTATTCTAAGCGCCTTGTCTCCGGCTGACTGTCGATGAGCATAAGCAAATGATACTTGGTAGTTAACACCAGGCTCAGTTTTAACATACTGACCCATGTTACTCAGTTCATCGACTTCGGCAAACTGATTCCCTTGTACAATGGTCTTCAGACCATATACAGAAGAGGCTGCCCGAGACTTGAAATAAATTCCTGCTGACCTGTTATCAGGCTTCCAGGGCTTCCAAGCAGTTTTAGTTCCATTATTTATTTGTGCTTGAGCACTGATGCTCATAGCGATAATTCCGATTGCAGTTATTATTGACTTTTTCATGACGACATACTTTAAGTGTTGTACCACGCCAAAAGCGTGATTCAAACCAGTTGAAAAAAAATGATTAAAAAATTAATTAAAGACGTCTTAGACTAAGGACACTCCCATTATAACCACCCCGTATAGGTAGTTGACAAAAGAATCCATGAAGTCCAAACTGTAGCAAATGCCACAGGGCTTAAAAAATCTACCAGAAGTGAATTATCTCGAAAGGGGTGTAACTGTTTCCAGTTACTTTGCTGTTGAAGACTCATCCAGTACCCTGGATGGTATTAGGTATTCAAATGATCTCACTTGAAGTACCTTATTGGTAAGAGATCTCTGATTGACATCAATCAAATGCTAAATTGCGAAATTCAAATCAATCAACAATGCCTAATTTGGAAGGTATATTCCTCAGGTGATATTTTTTTGTTTTGTGCGCAAAAATGACCTAGAAAGCGGATTTTTTACTATAGAGTGTCTTAATTGATGCATGTAAGAAATAGACCGGATAGTGATATAAATATTGCAATACTTTTTATTAAGACATAGCCATATTGCCGGATAAAGGATATTTATGAGTACTACCAGAGTAGTACGCAGTGGAAATCAGAACAATCCAGATGTAAGGAATAGAGGTTCAATGCCATAAAAACCGAATTGCACTTCATATTTTCACCACAGACAACATTATACTTTCAGGCACCACTTTATGTGGTATTATTACAAGTCCTGTGAGAATTTTGGTGTTTACATACATGAGCAGTTCCTGAAAGGCACCAATGTAAGGTGCTGGGAATACCGCCCGGAACAGCAAAATTGAGTGGAATGTTCAAATTGTCATGGATAAAATCCTAAATATGTAATACTTTTTGAACATATTCAATTGTATTATTACAAGAGGGGTTACCTTTTATGGACATTAACGGCAATATTAATTTCACTGTTGCTTTGATCTCATCAAGATATAATGCATAAAATAAGGTCAAACTCTGGTCTCGCCCAAATTTTTAAAATCAAACTAAAAACCAAAAACTAACCACTTATAACTCCTACGAGGCCCACTTAATAGTGCATCCTATGGCCTTAGATTTGGTGGTTTGTACAGGATCTCCTTTCAACAAATGGTCCACGGCATCCGCTACATAGTGCTTGTCCGCTGCAGCGGCATTTCGGCTGTTATTATCGATAGCGCCTATATATTCGATTTTAAATGATTCATTGGGTTGCCGGTTTAAAACATAGACATGCGGGGTATTGGTTGCTCCGTAGGTCCTGGTAACCTCCTGTGTTTCATCCAACAAATAGGGAAATGGAAAATCTTTGCTCTGGGCCCGTTTTTGCATCTTTTCGAATGAATCACCGGGAGATCTTTTGGAGTTGTTTGGTTGAACCGCTACTACCGGATATCCCTTAGGGGCGTAATTATTATGCAATGCAATAATCCTGTCTTCGTAGGCTACTGAATACGGACAGGTATTGCAGGTGAAAATGAGGATGTATCCTTTGGTTTCCTTATTAGCAGCCAGTGAGACCATCTTGCCATCGATATTTTTCAAATTAAAGTCAACCGCCAGGTCGCCCACTTTTAGTCCATCTGCTGTTTTTATTCCTGAAAACAGCATAACAAGTGTCAAAATAACAACATTTAAATAAACCATAATATTCAGTTTTAGTCAGATAATTCTTTAATCATTTGTTCAATCTCTCCTTTGCCCAATTCTCCCTCCACGAATTTTCGCTCACCCGTTTGATGATTAATAATCAAAGTCGCGGGAATTGCCCCGGACCAGGAAGGGTCCACTCGATCGATCCATGAGTTGTAGTCAATTTCGTCTAACAGCAATACCTCCGGTGTGAGTGCTCGTTTCATAACAAAAGGAATCACTTTTTCATGCAGCACATCTGCAAAATCAAGCGAAATAAGCGTTACGTCTACCTTATCGGACATATTTTTGTTCAAAGCCTGAAAATAAGGAAGTTCCTTGATACAGGGTTTACACCAGGTGGCCCAGAAATTGATGACCTCGATGCGATCTGAATCCCTAGTCATCAGATGTTGTAGTGCATCAAACTTCACCACTTTAACAGCCTGTTGGGGAACAGATTCACAAGCTGAAAACAGGCAGATACTGAGAAACACCAGCAGCAGTTTATTCATCCTAATCATGCATACGGGTTTGTTGCCATATGGTTAGGGTTATTTTTGTTGGCCCTGAAGGAACATAATCTTAGTAAGAATGGAACTTGACCATTGGAATTTGAAATTTATTTGAAGTTTGTGTTTTGTGACTTACAGAAAGTGAAGAGTTATCCAGTAGCCCGATCAAGCTTCGGATAGAGACTGCGAAAACGTTGTGCACGATACATGGAGTAGCGGACCTCTGGGTCATAGATTACCAACTCCCATATTTTCTTGGTGTCTCACCATAAGTTACTTCCAGAATACGCGCCCATTGATGTCCTCCAAAGGTGTTCATCGGTTTGCCCTCAGAGTCTTTGAAGCGCCCGCCGTCGGCAATCAGCACATTACCTGTCTCCGGCAGGTGATCCGCATCGGATATGAAAGGAGAGACAAAATGCTCCTGATCTGGTCCATAGCTCCAGATTTCTTCCACGGTGCCGGATTCTGCATCCACACGATATTCCACAGCGCGGCTATATCTTTCTTCAGGTGGCAAGGGCGGCTGTGGAGGGACATTTCGGGAGCCTCCATTATCGAATAATAAAATGGTGCCACCTGGGGTCATTTCTAATCCGTGTTGGTAATATGGCCAGGTGGTCTCGCCTACTGGTTGTAAAAGTTTGTCGGACCACGGTTCCCTCCAGCCAGCAGGGTCACCAAATATCCAGATCAGCTCCCCTGTTGACATATCTACCTTGTAAATCACACACTGTCGATAAGAAGATACGATCAACGCGTCTTCTTCCTCTATATAGTAAAGTGCGTTGGAGTGTGTGATATCGTAAGGCATGGGGTCGTATTTATCCTGGTAAATTTTATCGTAGAAATCGCGACCCAAAGAACCAACCCAGCCGTTCAGGGTCCAAAATGTCCACCACCAACCATTTCCTGACGGTATTGCCGTCGGGAGCGAACTCGATAAGTACGTCACCCGCCACCTGCGTAGATGCCCTTTTAGTACCCGGTGGATATTCAGCGGGGAAGTCATCAAATTCAAACACCTCCAACCTCAGCCCAATGAAGTTTCCTGTTTACCTTTTAAAATTATCTATCCAATAGTATTACTCCTGTTTCTTGCACATAAAGTTCCCATTCGGATAACAACTCTTGATATTTATCAGGGTATTCAAGGGCCAAATCATTCAACTCTGTAGGGTCTTCCTCCAAAT
>PVMK01172872.1_pt1 | contig 28950 bp, 33 predicted proteins | sample 1853481 | NCBI WGS metagenome assembly PVMK01 (sample SAMN08533507, study PRJNA380276) | Marine sediment metagenome, whole genome shotgun sequencing project.
CAATAAGATAACGCAGTTTAATGGGGTTTATGGGGTGCTGTGGGAAGGTATATAAACGGACTCGCTCTCCGCCATGATATAGCCCTAGGTATTTGTTATTTAGGGCTTTTTTAATTTAAATTCCAACTCTATATACGGTTCTATATACGTTTCAATCCTAAAATTTGATGCTTTTGCGCGAAGATGCCTGAAATAGGGTGCCAGTTTATATTTTTAATATCCCCAAAGGTGGCACTGACGTTACTGACAAAGCCCTCCCTGATTGACATGATGTAGCCTAAAGAGGAACATTCTTGAAAAGGATGCCTAAACATGGAAGTAGATTCTCAGAAACGCTCTGATTACCTGTTGCTTATCCAGGCTCGATTGCATGGGTGGTCGGGTAGTAATGCTGATTCGATCTAAATCTGCGAAAGGCCAATTCTCAACAGCAATATCGTTACTGGGTGAGCTGGTTTTCTGTCTCTTCTGAAAATACTGATAGAAGCCTCATGTCTGTAAGAATTCTAACATCATGTCGATCAAAGCTCCTGTATGGCAGAGCTATTTAACTGGTTAGCAGGTCAATTACTGGAAATAGCCAGTGGTCACACTTGATTGGAAAGGAAAAATTTTATGGAAAGCAAGTCTATACTCTTCAATATGTTGCGCGGGCCATATTTTCACCCAGAAACCTTAATGGAGTGCCGGCCAGTAAATATTAAAAGTCTGATGACCTATTAAATTCTTTGTTATTAGTGTGGAGTATGAAGTATGAAGATTAAAAACATTGTCACATTACTCATTTTAACTGGATTAATTGCGGGCCCTGTCTATGCAAAAAAAGACAAGGGGAAACAACTTCCTCAAGGGTTAGAAATGAAACTAGATAGAGGAGAATCACTCCCACCCGGGTGGCAAAAGAAATTAATTAAAGGAGGGGTCATGGAAGAAGATATTTATCGACACGGCAAAATAGTAATACCTATTGACTCCAATGGCCTACTCACTATTCAAATAGAAGGTAAGTTAGTAAGGTTGTATAAGGCTACAAGAGAGATTGTAGACATTATGGATACATTGAATTAATACCTAACTCGTCATCTATTCCGACGCCACAGCCCAAGCACACTTAATCCAACCAAAAATATCCAGCTCATAGTGCCTACCCGAAACGAATTCTGTACAAGACTAGCCACAACGGGACTCAGCATGATCTTGGCACCAGTGGATTTTATATCGGTCAAACAAGCTCATGTATGACAAGGCTACCCAGTCGCTATGGAACACGACCTGAGGGGAACCGGTGATCGGTCCCCTGGTAGATCAGGATATTCGTCTCGAACGCAGTTACCTGGTCACTACCACCTGGGGTGAATGGAAGCGTCGCCACCCGGACAGCAAGGTGCTGTCACTCGATACCGGATATTCGCGCAATTACGATGAAGGCGTCGCCTATCTATTGATTTAAAAAAATCGACTATTCCTCGACCCAAATCGTATCATCACCAGTTCTATTAACTATTTTTTTACGATTTCGGCGTTTAGAAAGTCGTCGGTCTCTACTTACTAAAATTTTATCGCCAAGTGGAATTGTAAAAAATGTGGTATCACCTGACATTGTGATTTTTGTTTCCTTTCGTCTGTCAGGTTTTCTTTCATTAAACCCATCCATTACAAAAAATCCTCATCAAATAGATATACTTGATATTTTAGTTCAATATTGATTTTATAAAGAGTGATACGGGTCACATTTTTTCTATAGGCAATATTCGTACATAGCCGTTTGTAATCCTGTAGTGGTCTAATGAATCCGGACACCAACATAGGTGGTAATATCGCCGTCAGAGATGTGTTCAATGAAAAGAAAACGTCGATCATTTTCAATAGAATTTAAACATGAGGCTGCGTGCCTGGTGTTTGCCCTCCTGCCCAGTAGCTCTTAATCCAGGTGTATGCCAGTGATCCAGACGTCCCAGTCCAGTTTTAAATAAGCTTAAAAAAACTCAGCTTCCTCATCACTTTCTGGTGATTTTGCGCCGCTATCGATTTTCAATAGTAAATATGCAGGACACCAGGCAATTAAACTGCTTATTAGTAAAATGAGACCTACCGTCCCCCACCAGGATTGGTAATAAAATCCAACGGTGATGATGACCCAGCCCAGGACAAATCGAATGGAGCGATCCAGGTTTCCAACATTGAATTTCATAACTATTCCCTCTTAACTTTATTACACCATATAAATATAAGGCAGTACCGACCATAGGAATTGATCTAAATCATACTAGACAGTGGTTGTTGAATTTTTTGTTAATAAATACCCCATTTTTTAGGCGCCGCTAACCGGGCTTATATCGTTCATCAACAAATTTACCGATTTAATCCTTGTGAGATGAAGTGTCTCTTAAATCAGGAGGCCATCTATCCAATTTGGTTTGACGACATACAGGTTTTCGCAATCCCTCGCACCGCAGAGTGTCAATAGCCCCTGGATAGGGGCTTTTTCTATGGCGGAGAGCGAGAGAGAAGCGGGGAAAGATAAAGTGCCAGTGGTACTTTATCCCGCCGAACGGGTAGACCTGAATGGCCGACACTTAGAACGTTCTAAACGATCGAATGCATGCTAGGACAGCCCGAGCAATTGATCAGTTCCTGCCACCCCGGCACCCTTCATTATGCAGAAATCAAAGTGTTAGTCACCATACAAGCACTTGCCGCGGGACAGCCCTAAACAAGCCCCACCTTGCGTTCAGCCCGGGTGTATGGGTATACTGTGGTGAAATATGCTCTCTTAGCCGCATAAGACGGCGAGCATAAATAATAATTCGACAGATAGTCGATGAACCTTGTGGAGGGGACATTATGAGCAAAAGGCAAAACTGTGGATGTAGTTGACGCTTACGCACTCATCGCTTTGTTTACATTGTTTTCTATTTTCAAAGTCACGTTGTTATTAATTGACGAATATCGGAACGAATAAATTAATAAGAAAAAGCTGACGGTTTAAATTACTGTAAACAGCAGACGTAGCTATATAGCACTTTTAATTCATCCGCCATGGTGAGCTGGCAGGGATGATCGGGAATACCCTAACGCGACACAATCCTAAGGGGCGATCCATTCGCTGCTCGTAGATATCTTCGTCTCGAGAGTTTATGAGCTGGAGGTATCGATTGCCTGGAATTGGTAAATCTTCCGTTATTCTTTTTTCTGCTTCATGCCCTGTTTAGCCGATTGATAAAAATCGGTTACTATCATTCCCGACACGATTAATACAATGATAGCAAATGGTATCGTACCAATAGATGCGGCAAGTCCCAGAACAAATACGAGAAAAACTGCAACCGCAATTAAACCTGTTATTAAATTATCCATACTTACCCTCGCAGTTCATGAATATAAGCGTTCAGTCACTCAATAGGTCCAGCAGCCAACGCGATGATCTAAATAAGCGTGCATCGTCACCACTTCCGGCGACAATTTGAACCCCTACCGGAAGTCCCTCCGGGCTCTGTAATAATGGTAGGTTAATCGCCGGATTACCACAATAGGTCCAGATAGTATTGAATTCCGGACTACCGGTCGAGGCTAATCCTGAAGGCGCTGGACCGCCGGTGGATGGTGTCAGGATAGCGTCGTATTCTTCAAAAATCTCGCTCAGGATCCCGCTGTATTCTATTTTTTTGCTGATCGAAGAATCATATTCTTTAGCCGATACTTTCTCACCGCGTTCGATCATTTTGATTAATTCAGCGCTCAGCTTTGATCGGCCGTTTTTATATTCATCGGCGAAGCTCTGAGCCAGATCCGCTTCCATAATATTTTGGTGATGCTGATAAATATCATCAAAATGGGCGGGTAGATCGATGATACTGATGCTGTCTTTTACCTGCTCGTTTGTAGTCTCGATAAATTCCCGGAAACCATCTTTGCTGGATTGCTCTACCGCATCCCATTTTGATGTCCTCACAAACGCGAAACGCGGGTTTGCAGGTACAGCCTCTGCCATCACCTTTGAGATGCACGGCGGCGCCGTCGGCGTCATCTGTGCATCGTGGCTGTCATAGCGCATTAATACGTCTGAAATGAGCGCGAGGTCCGGTAAGTCTCGGGCGAACACACCAACAGTATCCAGATGACTGGACTGTTTTAACACGCCATGCCGGGAAATTCGGGCAAAACTGGGTTTGAAGCCAAAGACGCCGCAATACGAAGCAGGGCGGATTAGCGATCCATTGGTCTGGGTCCCTACCGACAGCGGTACCATGGCTGCTGCCACGGCCGCAGCCGATCCGCTCGAAGATCCACCCGGTGTATGTTCGGTATTGTGCGGATTCCTGGTTTTACCTGGCGAATACACAGCCAGCTCGGTAGTAACGGTTTTACCCAGTATTATCGCTCCCGCTTCGCGTAACAGTGAGACCAGCGTTGCATCCTGCGTTGGCCTGCGACCCTGGTGTAACACGGTGCCATTTTCGGTTGGATAATCACTGGTATCGATAATGTCCTTGATACCAACGGGTATACCGTGGAGCATCCCGGTCGGCAGTCCGCTGCCTCGAAATTTATCCGCCTGTCGGGCATGATCGAGAGCCAGTTCCTTATCCAGGTGCGCCCAGGCGCCGATACTTTGTTCCAGCTCTTCAATGCGGTCAAAACACCCTTCGACCAGTTCTTCAGAGGTTAAGAGCCCTGTATCAATTGCATCGCGAGCATCACAGGCTGATAGTAGATTTGGGCTGTGTAATGCTTGACTCTGCATATCCATCGAATCGAAATATTACCCTGGTCCAAAAAAATAAACAGGTAACCACAACGCTATGCCGGGGAAGTTATATAAAAGCACCATGGAGAATATGATGATAGCCAGATACGGCATGATTCCACGGAATATATCCATTAGCTGGATATACGGTGGCGCCACACCCTTCAGATAGTATGCGGCCATCGCCATCGGTGGGGTTAAAAACGAGGTTTGTAAATTTAGCGCTACCAGGATTCCAAAAAACAACGGATCGACCTGAAAGGTGTCTAGCATGGGCAGAAATATAGGCACGAATATAATGATTATTTCGGTCCATTCCAGTGGCCAACCGAGCAGGAATATGATCGCTTGAGCCAATATTAAAAATCCAACAGAACTAAGTTCCATTGACAATACCCAGTCTCTAACCAGATCATGTCCACCGAGATAAGAAAACACCGAGGCAAAGGTCCAGGAACCGACGAATAACCAGCAAACCATCGCCGAGGTTTTTGCGGTGAGGTAAACAGCCTGCTTCAACCGTTCCCAGCTGAGCGACCGATAGGCAGTAGCCAGTACCAGCCCTCCAAAAGCACCGACACCAGCAGCTTCGGCAGGTGTCGCCAGGCCCATCAGGATGGCGCCTAATACGCTCATGATGAGCACGGCCAGGGGTATGAAAGACGTCAACAGAGCCCATAAAATTTGAGGTAGTGGCGGTACGTCTTCTTCTTTTGGTTTTGGCGCCAGAGCCGGATTCAAAGTTGCTCTCCCAACCACATACACCATATATAACCCGGCCAGCAACATGCCGGGAAACAGTGCCGCGGCATAGAGGCGCAACGGCGATAGTTCGGCTATGGCGGAATAGACGATTAACATGATCGAAGGTGGTATCAGGATACCGAGACAGCCGCCGGCGCAGATGACCCCGGATGCATAGCTTTCGTCATATCCCGCTTTCAACATCGCCGGGAAGGCGAGCATACCCATCAATGTCACAACAGCACCGATAATGCCCGAGGCTGTAGCGAATATCGCACAGGTGAACAGTGCTGCCACGGCCATCGAACCCGGCAAATTACGTGCAGCCAGCTGAATACTAAAAAATAGGCGATTGACTATATTGGCGCGTTCCACCACGTAGCCCATAAACAGAAATAACGGCACAGCAACCAGAACGTCATTCGACATGACAGAGAAGGTATTTTGTACAAACAGGTCGAAAATGCGGTTATCGAAAATAGTCGCCATTCGCAGTTCATCGTAGTAGGCGTAATAGCCAAACCCGAGGCCCATTGCAATCAATGTAAATGCGATAGGAAATCCGAGCATGACCATAAATATGAACAGACCCAGCATCAGGACCGCAACATATGGATCAGACATTGTCTTTCTCCCGGTCACGCAATTCCTGTTGCTCTTTCATCAACACGGTTTCGGTTTCCTGCACATCGTGTAGTCGGGGCGGCCATTCGCCAGTTTTAATACAGATTAGGCAACGAACTGCTTCCGCGATGCCCTGAAGCAATAACAGTACGCCGGCGATTGGAATCAGGGTCTTGAAATAATAGATTTGGATACGGGCCGGGCTGCTCCAGCTTACTTCTTTATAAAACCAGGAATCGGAGGCAAAGCCATAACCATAATAAATCAAAGCCACTGCGCCTGGCATCAGGAATAGAATATATAAAACGAAGTCAATTTTAGCCTGGGTTTTCTTGCTTAATAGTCGATAAAGCACGTCACCTCGAACGTGGGCGTCCTGTGATAAGGCGTAAGCCCCGCACATCATAAACAGTGCGCCGTACATCTGTACACTCATATCGAATGCCCAGACAGTTGGCGCGTTGAGTACGTAGCGTACAAATACTTCGTAGCAGGTTGAAAAGGTTAAAATGACGATACACCAGGCAAATGCCTTTCCAAACCAGGCACTCAAACTATCGATAAAGTGAAGAATCCGGGTCATATTGCACCAGTTAGCAGCAATTCAAATTAATTGAGTCATCAAAAAAGCAAGGGCGGTATCACGATAACACCGCCCTGCTGTATGCCTGTCGAGGTAACTAGTTACAGGGTGCCAAAGTAATGCTCATAAGCCAGGCGATAATTAGGCGAATTCTGTAGTGCATATGCACCGTGGCGCTTCGCCCATTTCATCTGGGACTCGACTACTTTTTTGAAGAAAGGATCTGATTTATTGAAACGTTCGACAATGATATCCCAGGCCTTGAGCTGGTCATCCATAACGCTGTCTGGTGTACGATAAACGTTAACTCCATGCTTCTCTTTCAGTACAAGTAGATCCTGTGAATAACGTTCCATCGCTTTCCAGGCCATATCGGCCGATGCGGCTTCGGAGGCATACTCCAGAATCGCCTGGTGTTCCTTCGCCAGTTTGTCGAACAGGGTCTTGTTATAAATGATTTCAAAACTCTCCTGGGACTGGTGGAAGCTGGCCAGATGATAATGCTTGGAGACGTCCTGCATGCCGAAATCCTTGTCCGAAGTCGGGTTGTTGAATTCAGCTGCATCGATCAGGCCGCTTTTCATCGCTGGCTGGATTTCCCCGCCTGGTAATTGCACCACCGACATACCCATTTCCTGCAGTACGTCTGCGGCGAGTCCGACGGTTCGATATTTCAGACCTACCATCTGGTTGCTACCTTTGATTTCTTCCTTGAACCAGCCCAGCGGTTGGGCGGGCATAGGACCGGTAAAGAAACCGACCAGATCGAGTTTCAGCTTGTCATGCATCAGCTCGTAGTACAGGTCCTTACCACCGCCATACTGTATCCAGCCAATCATTTCATTGGCCGACCAGCCAAAGCAGGGTCCGGTTCCAAAAAGTGAGGCCACCGGGCTTTTGGAATACCAGTAGGCTGTTACCAGGTGTGCGCCATCGAGTACTCCTTTATGAACGGCGGTTTGCATTTCGGCGGTTTTGACGACGGCACCAACACCGAGTAGATCAATTTTCAGCGATCCACCTGACATTTCGTTTACACGACGAACATAATCCTGAGCAAATTCCAGAAAAATACCACCACCCCAGGCAGCCTGTACTTTGAGTACTACTGGTTTTGCGGCAATGGCGATCGAAGGTGCGGAGAGTGCGGCGCCACCTGCTATGGCAGCGGCACCAGTTTTTAGAAATTTACGACGGGATGCTTTTACTTCGGTCATTTTATTATCCTCATTTATGGTTTATTTAGGACTGCGAATACTAAATTGTTAAAGCAAATTAATATTGAAAAGACATACTACAGGAAATATTTTTTAGATCGCAGTTTATTCAGCCATTTATTAATTAGAGTTGACTAGAATCGGGACTATTAAAGCATATCTTCGAAGTATATTGTATACCAAACTTGGGTGGTTGGGTAATGTTCCCGGGACAAGCGATTCTAATCAGGCGACCCGGTCGCCTGGTTCTTTGCCTTCAAAAACTGCTATCAAGTTATCAATTGCCCTAAATCCCATGGCGTCTCTTGTTTCCTGTGTAGCACTGCCAATATGCGGTAATAAAAAAACATTATCTAACTGACGGTAGCCGGGGTGAATAGCATCGGGTTCGCCATTGAAAACATCAAGTCCTGCTGCGGCAATTCGCCCAGACTTTAATGCCTCGATCAATGCTTCGTCGTCGACAATAACGCCTCTTGAAGTATTGATTACTATCGCGTGGCCTGGCAATTTTGCAATTACCTGCTCATTCAACAAGCCCCTGGTTTTCTCCGATGCCGGGCAATTAATCGATAGTACATCGATCTCTGAGACCAGTGCTTCGACCGTAGAGTGATAGATGGCGCCCTGTTCGCGGTTCGCATCCAGGGGTTTGCGGTTGTGATAATGAATTTCCATATCAAATCCACGAGCGCGCCTGGCTACGACCTGGCCAACCCTTCCCATACCGAGAATGCCCAGGCGCTTATTAGAAATCTGTTGCCCCACCATAAATGCCGGGCTCCAGTCTTTCCATTGCTGATTACGTATCAGCCTCTCCCCTTCACTTGCACGCCGTGCTGCTCCTAACATTAACAGTATTGCAATCTCTGCAGTTGCATCAGAGAGTACATCGGGTGTGTTAGTCACGATAATATTTTTTTGTTTCGCAGCCTCAAGGTCAACATGATCAACTCCCACCGAAAAATTGGCGATGACCTTGATGCGATCAGGTAGAGAGGCAATGGTTTCGGCCGGGAATTTTTCAGTATGGCAGGGCAGTATTGCATCGACCCCATGCGCTAGTGTTAACAATTCATCCGGGGTATATAACTGGTCATCCGGGTTGAGAATTGTATCGAAGTGTCGATCCAGTCGTTTTTCGACTGCATCAGGTAACTTGCGTGTCACCAATACAATGGGCTTTTTAGTCATATTGTTACCCTGCCTATGCCAGGTCTGGTTAGTCCGATCAGATAATTGATTGTGCCCGAAAATATAACCACATTGTTAGCGCTGGCACAAGAATTCGATATGAACAGATACCAACTAATTGACATTTACAGGATTCGGCAAGTTCAGGATAATAAGCAGCCTTTCCTCTTCGGGCAGAGTAATGAGTCAATCTACCAATGGATTTCTGTGGCGATCGCAATCTGCGTTTGTCATTGTGGCAACGGGTGCGACGCTTAGCCTGAACGATATCCTCACCTTTCCGGTATTGGCGGGCCATAACGGTGGTGGCGCATTTTTGTTGCTCTACGCGGGATTTCTCCTCGTATTGGGATTACCATTGCTGATGGCTGAGCTATTGGTAGGGCGATTAGGTCGTTCTGATCCGTCACGATCGATTGAAATTCTCGCATCGCAGCAAGAGGCATCGATATACTGGAAGACGGTCGGATTTGTCTCTCTGTTGGCGGCCTTTTTAATCGTCGCCACATTTAGCGTGATCGCGGGCTGGTCCCTGTCCTACGTATTCAAATCCGGGCTGGGCATCTATAGCAGCCTGACAGCTGACAGTATCAACAGTTCATTCAGCGATTTTCTGATAGATTCCGAACGCATGATGTTATGGCACACGTTGTTTGTCATATTGCTGATCGTCATCGGCGCGCAACATTTGCGTAAGGGGATTGAAAGAATTTCCTATATTCTAGTGCCCGGTATGGTACTGACATTATTGATAGGGTTGATTATTGCCAGTAATTCGACTGGATTTCAGGAAAGTATTCGATACCTGCTGCATGTAGATTTTTCTATGATCGACGCCGATGCCCCTCTATTAGCTTTGCAAAGGGCTTTTTACACGCTGGCTCTGGGTCTGGGCGCGATGATTATCTACGGGAGTTATTTGCCCTCGAATGTTTCAATTGGTTATTCCGCGTTTCTGGTCATTATGATTGATTTACTGTTTTCAATCATTGTCGGTTTAAGTATCAATGCCATGGTTTTTTCGGCCGGGATACTGCCAGGGCTTGATAGTCAATACGCGTATCGAATTCTACCCGATGTGTTCAACCAGCATGCTTCGGGCCAGCTTTTCGCGGTATTGCTTTACTTGATGTTAACCCTGGCGGCCCTTACCACCTCGATCGCGTTGATGGAAGGGCCAGTGAGCTATATTCAGCGTAAGTTTTCCTATAGCCGGATAAAATCTGTTGTATTGCTCGGTATGGCTATCTGGACTTTTGGTCTGGCTTCGATATTTTCCTTCGGTGTCCTGAATGGTGACGGACTTACGGTCGTCCTGTTTTATGGTGGGGAAGCCATTCGCATTGTTTATAACGCCGGATTACATGACGTCATGGTGGCCATTTCCAGCCATGTCATTCAACCACTAGCGGCGCTATTACTATGTCTTTTCGTAGCCTGGGTCATACCGCGTGAAGTCAGTCACAGGGAGTTTGCCCTGCCGGGTAAGTACTGGTTCGAAATCTGGAACTATATCATTCGATACATCACACCGGTTTTATTGATGATTGTGTTGCTTGGTTCTATCGGAATAATTTGACCCATGACGATTATTAGTCGCAGTGCGCTGATGCCTTACTCGGCTCAAACCATGTACGAAGTGGTGAACAATGTAGCCGAATATCCTGAATTCCTGCCCTGGTGTGCGGATGCCAGGATACTGTCTCAGAGCGACACATTAATGGAGGCTTCGATACTGATGAAGAAATCCGGGGTAAACCACTGGTTCTCTACTCGAAACTCGTTGGTGAAGAATAAAAAAATTGAAATAGAGTTACTGGATGGGCCCTTTAAACGGCTCGAAGGTAGCTGGGAATTTACTGATTACGATGATCAGGGCTCCAGGATTAAACTTGATCTGGAATTTGAATTTCCCAACGGTTTGGGAAAGGTATTAATAGCACCGGTATTTTCCCGAATCGCCAATACGATGGTCGATAGTTTCTGCACCCGTGCACACGAGATCAATAATTGTGAGCCATAAAACGACAATCGAAATCGCCTATGCGACCCCCGAATTGCAAAAAAATTATCGAATGCCAGGTTGACCCCGGCGTATCAGCGAGGGAGGCAGTGAGACAATCAGACATCAATCGATATTTTGCTGAAATCGATCCTGATTCCTGCGATCTCGGTGTATTCGGTAAATCAGTCGCAGAAGACTATAAACTGGAAGATGGTGATCGAATCGAAATTTATCGCCCTTTAGTCGCAGACCCGAAGGAAGTTCGCCGCCAGAGGGCAGCAAAGGGATTGAAAACTAAAAAGGGCGGTGGCGCCCTTTAAAGAGTAAAACGCGGAATTTAATCTGAGTTCAGCTAACCACCGTTTAGTGAACCTTCGATCGAAGAAAGTTGATCCTGAGTAAAGCGCAGGATCATGACTCGATTATCTTTTATCTTATTGTCGCCAGACTTGAAATAATAAACATAATGCCAGACTTCGGGGTGGTAGGGGTCCGCAATCGCCGGCTCGCCGAGCAGGAATTCAACCTGTCGAGGAGTCATTCCGATTTCTAGTTGAGCTATAACCTCGGCATCGATCCTGTTACCCTGTGGGATATCTAACCGATAGACACAGGCTGATAATGCTACAATCGAAAGCAGCATGGTCAAAAATACAAATAGGCGAAGATTCATTTATTGTTCGGGGTGAATGACGAGCGCCGATAATACTGGCCTGCCGATAAAGCTGCAATTCTTTAGAGTAATAATATTATGCAATCATCGGATATAAAAAATGCGGGTCTAAAACTCACTTTGCCACGAATGAAGATTCTGGAATTACTTGAAAACTCCGATGAAAGGCATCTGAAGGCTGAAGATATATTCAAAAACCTGCTCGATTCGGGTGAGGAAATTGCCCTCGCTACCGTCTACCGTGTTTTAACCCAGTTTGAAGCGGCCGGTCTGGTCACTCGCCACCACTTTGAGGGTGGGCATGCAGTTTTTGAGATTAATGATGGAGAGCATCACGATCATCTGGTCGATATCTCAAGTGGCAAGGTAGTAGAGTTTTATGACGAAGTCATAGAGCAACGCCAGAAAGAAATAGCCAGTCAATATAATTTTACCATCACCGAACACACGATGGTTTTATATGGCCGGTTTGACGACGAATCCGGCTAAGTAGCCAGCCTTTGTGCAGTACGCGGGCTAACCCTGTTCGGCAATCATTTCGCTGGCATGGGCCCTGGTTTGTTCGGTTATGGTTATACCGCCGAGCATTCGTGCGATCTCTTCAAGTCGCTGTTCAGGGCTAAGCGCGGTCACCTGGGTACTCGTACCAGTCATTTTTTGGGTTTTATCCACGCGAAAATGATGGTGTGCCTGCGACGCCACCTGCGCTAAATGGGTGACACAAAAAACCTGGCGATTTTCACCCAGCAAGCGAAGTTTTTTACCGATAATTTCTGCGACTCCACCACCTACGCCACTATCGACCTCGTCAAATATGAGCGTTGGAATCCGGGATGATTCACACAGTATAACCTGTATCGCAAGGCTAATTCGAGATAACTCACCTCCCGAAGCTACCTTGCTTAAGGGTTTTAACGGTTGCCCCGGATTAGCACTGACCAGGTAGCTGATAGTATTGATGCCGGATGACTTGAAACTGGATTCGCTTCCAGTTCATCAACCCGAATCGAAAATTGTCCTCCCTGCATACTCAGTTGTTGCATCACCTGGGTTATTTGCGCGGATAGAGAAGTGCGGTTTCCTGCCTCTTTGCAGACAACCGATTAATGCAGTTTTTGAGATTAATGATGGAGAGCATCACGACCACCTGGTCGATATCGCTACTGGCAAGGTAGTAGAGTTTTATGATGAAGTCATAGAGCGACGCCAGAAAGAAATAGCCAGTCAATATAATTTTACCATCACCGAACACACGATGATTTTATACGGCCGGTTTGACGACGAAGCCAAGTAAATAGCCAGCTTTCGTGCAATACGCGGGCTAACCCTGTTCGGCAATCATTTCACTGGCATGGGCCCTGGTTTGTTCGGTAATGGTTATACCGCCAAGCATTCGTGCAATCTCTTCAAGTCGCTGTTCAGGGCTAAGCGCGGTCACCTGGGTAGTCGTACCAGTCATTTTTTGGGTTTTATCCACGCGAAAATGATGGTGTGCCTGCGACGCCACCTGCGCTAAATGGGTGACACAAAAAACCTGGCGATTTTCACCCAGCAAGCGAAGTTTTTTACCGATAATTTCTGCCACCCCACCACCTACGCCACTATCGACCTCGTCAAATATGAGCGTTGGAATCCGGGATGATTCACACAGTATAACCTGTATCGCAAGGCTAATTCGAGATAACTCACCTCCCGAAGCTACCTTGCTTAAGGGTTTTAACGGTTGCCCCGGATTAGCACTGACCAGGTAGCTGATAGTATTGATGCCGGATGACTTGAAACTGGATTCGCTATCCAGTTCATCAACCCGAATCGAAAATTGTCCTCCCTGCATACTCAGTTGTTGCATCACCTGGGTTATTTGCGCGGATAGAGAAAGTGCGGTTTCCTGCCTCTTTGCAGACAACCGATTAGCAGAATTTAAATAAAGGCTTCTTTTTTGATCAATCTCCCGTTGTAGCTTTTCTTCATTTTCTTCGCTGTTTACCAGTGTCTCCAGCTCAGTATTGAGCTCCCGGGTTAGTCCTGGCAATTGTTCAACTGGCACGTGATGTTTTCGCGCCAAATCCTGTGCGCTGGCAATTCGTCGATTCAGCCAGTCGAGGCGCTCTGGTGCCTGATCTATTGAATCCTGATAGTCCCGAAGTTCGTTACTGGCTTCCTGTATCTGTATTAGCGCATTAGCAATTAATTCATGACTGGTCGACAGGGCCTTATCGTGTACTAGCTGATTGTCCAGTGTTTGCTGGCAGTAGCTGAGTAAGCCCTGTACTGTATTTTCGTCATTATCATAGAGTAAACCCAGTACATTGGAGGTGTTCTCGAGTAAATTTTCAGCATGCGACAAACGTGTGTATTCGTTTTGAAGATTTTCTAACTCACCCTCGATGAGATTTAAACTGGTCAGCTCCTGACAATACAGATTGAGTAAATCTATTCGCTGTTCGCGTTCAATTGAACCAAGCTTTAACTGCTCAAGCCTGCTTCTTATTGCCTGCCAGTCGTTATATTTCTGCCTGACGTCTGCCGTTAACTGGTTATCACCCATATAGGTGTCAAGTAGTTGTTGCTGTGCCCTGGATTTTAGTAATGACTGATGTTCGTGCTGCCCGTGTAGATCAAGCATTAACTGGCTCAAACTTTTAAGCTGGGAAAGCGGTGCCTTATGGCCATTGATAAAAGCCTTGCTACGACCATTGGCGAAAACCACGCGGCGAACAATACATTCGTGATCACTCGCCATTTCGTTGTCCTGCAGCCATTTTCTTGCCTGCAGATGATCACCCAGATCAAAACTCACACTGATTTCAGCTTTCTCCTTATTTGCCATGACGTTATCGGTCTCGGCTCTGTCACCCGATATCAATTTGATGGCATCAAGCAGAATCGACTTTCCAGCACCAGTTTCGCCGGTCAGCGCGGATAAACCCCGGTCGAATTCAAGATTCAGTGAATCAATAATCGCAAAATTACTAATCTCTATTGATTCCAGCATCAGTAGTTGGTACTCCAGTAAAGTTTTGCCCTTAGAATTTCAAAATAATCATAGTTTTCGGGATGTAGTAAATTAATCGGCTGCGGGTAGCGTTTAATTCGGACGCGGTCATGGGCATCTATGATAGTCGTTGATTGACCGTCGTAATTAATCTGTGCAATCGATCTCGCTTCACTCAGGCGAATTTCGATTTCCTGATTGGCGGGTAGTACAATCGGTCTGTTACTCAGGGTGTGCGGACAAATCGGAACAATAGCCAGTGTTTCCAGCGATGGGTGCATGATCGGACCACCTCCGGACAGGGCGTAGGCGGTTGATCCAGTCGGTGTGGTAACAATCACTCCATCGGCACGCTGTTTGTGGATTAAATTGCCGTCGCTGTAAACCTCGTATTCGATCATGCTCATCGATTCATGGCTGTGCAAAATAATATCGTTGATTGCTATATTTTTGGTTGATGCTCGGTTCGGCCCTTCAATTTCTCCCTCGATAAAAAATCTGCTTTCGACGGTATACTTACCAGCAATAACCGCTCCCAGGTGTTGTTCGAAATCGCCGACTGACACATCGGCTAAAAAGCCTAGCCTACCCAGATTAATTCCCAGCAGTGGAATTTTTTTATCGACCAGGGCCCTTGCCGCAGTCAGTAAAGTGCCATCTCCACCCAGCGAAATGACCAGATCGCACTGTTCGACCAGCTCTGACATTGGAACAATCTGGATCGACGCAATTGAAAAATCGGCATCCAGAGAATGCATTAGTACGTTGGCATGCTCGCCAAGCGCCGTGGTTACCATCTTTACGGTGTCGAGATGAGATTGCATATCCTGGCGAACTACCAGGCCAATGGTATTGAACTTGAGCTGCATGTTATCAGGGTGACTCTAGTATATTAATGCCTTATTCAGCGATCAGAAGTTCCTAAATAGATATCCCGAATTTACAACCATTTGCCATAGATTATCGCAAATTCACAAAAGATAATGTCAGTGCGTTCTTTACTGAAATCTATTTAAAGATACACTACCAGTCAATATGCAATATTTGCAATATAACAGACCCGATGGCTGAAAAATACGAACTTGATCAACGAGCGCAGTTTCTGTTGAAACAGCTAATCATCTCCTATACCCGGGATGCTCAGCCAGTTGGTTCAAAAAACCTGGTGGAGTTATCCGGTCTTGATGTCAGTTCAGCTACCATTCGCAACATCATGGCGAGGTTGGAAGCCCTGGGTCTGGTTGATTCGCCGCACACCTCGGCGGGACGTATTCCGACCGAGGCAGGCTATCGCTTTTTTATCGATAGCCTGCTCGAGGTAAATGATCTTGGCAAATCGGCGAAAAAAGCAATTTCGGACAGCTTTAGCACCGACAAAACTTCCAATGATCTGATTCAGAGCGCATCGGATATTCTTTCCAGTATCACTCATTTGACCGGTATTATCAGTTTAACCCATTCAGCACCCGCTGAAATTCGACATCTTGAATTCATGCGCCTGTCTGATCGCCGAATACTCGTAATTCTGGTAATAAACCAGGATGATGTCCATAACAAGGTCATTCAGGTAGACCGCGATTATACGGATATCGAGTTAAATCAGGCAGCCCAGACATTGTCCCGTTATCTTATTGGCCGGGATTTTCGCAGCGCTCGAGATCAGTTACTGAACGAATTGTCGGAACTCAGGGGTGATGTTAATACCATTATGGAATCTGTACTGAAAGCGATGGAAGAGGTATGCAGTGACAGTATTCATGATGACCTGGTAACCAGTGGTGAGTCTAATCTATTACAGTATGCAGAGCTCTCTGACATCAATAAATTACGTAAGCTGTTTAATGTATTTAATCAGAAGACCGATCTGCTCAAATTACTCGATGGCTGTACTTCGGCGGAGGGTGTCGAAATATTTATTGGCAGTGAGTCGGGTTATTCAGTGTTAAGTGATTGCAGCGTGCTTGGCGCACCTTATCAAATCGATGGCCAGGTGGTCGGCGTGCTCGGTGTCATAGGACCTACCCGAATAGCGTATGAACAGGTAATACCGGTAGTAGATGTCACTGCAAAATTATTAAGTTCCGCCTTGAATACACAGAAATAATCCTTACATTTCAAAAAACCTTAGTTGTTCGACCACTAGCATCATCAGTAGGCAAACCTGACAACAGAGGTTTGTCAGTAGATTTATGGAGTTAAAGTATGTCATCTGAACATTCTCAGATAAAACAAAAGAAAAAAGCCAACGCCGAAAAAGTTGACAGTGCTAACGACGACACTTCGAGAGACCTGAGTGAGGTCGCCGACAAGGTCGATATTAGCGATCAGGCCGAGGCTGAAACCAGACCCGAGACTGAAAATAGCGAAGAGAGCATCGAGCAACAACTGCTCGAAGCTCAGGCAACGATCAAGGATTACTGGGATCAGATCATACGTTTAAAAGCTGAGATGGAAAATAGTGTCAAGCGTGCGAGTAGAGATATCGAAAATGCGCACAAATATGCAGTGCGCAAATTCGTTGAGTCTTTACTACCTGTTTTGGACAGCTTGGAGTTGGGGCAGCTGGCGGCAGAAGGCGATAAGGCGAACCTGTCGAGTATCATCGAGGGCTCACAAATGACCATGTCGATGTTTGTCCAGGCACTGGAAAAACACGGGCTGAAGCAGATAGACCCGGTCGGGGAATCATTTGACCCGGACCAGCACCAGGCGATTAGCATGATTGACGATGAAAATGCCAAATCAAATACCGTAATCAGTGTCATGCAAAAAGGATTTTCGTTGAATGACAGACTGGTCAGGCCAGCCATGGTTGTGGTTGCCAAATAAATTGATTAACCCGGCAGGCCAGCAGGTTGCCGGATTAAATTCATTATATTTAACCTTATATATAGTAGTGACTTGAAAGCGGGGAATTGATCCTTACATCAGTACTAAGTTAAACCAACAGATTACTTGGAGTATTTAAATGGGCAGATATATTGGAATTGACCTTGGCACTACCAACTCATGTGTGGCGGTGATGGAAGGCGGAAAGCCGAAGGTTATCGAAAACTCAGAAGGCGATAGAACAACCCCTTCGATTGTAGCATTTGGTAAGGACGATGAAGTTCTTGTTGGACAGCCTGCAAAACGCCAGGCAGTCACCAACCCGAAAGATACACTGTATGCGGTAAAACGACTGATTGGTCGTCGCTACGACGAAAAAGCTGTGCAAAAGGACATCGATCTGGTGCCCTATACAATTGTTAAGGCCGACAATGGTGACGCCTGGGTGGAAGCCAGGGGCGAAAAGATGGCACCCCCCGAAATATCTGCCCGTGTACTCCAGAAAATGAAGAAAACTGCCGAAGATTACCTCGGCGAAGAGATCACAGAAGCGGTCATTACGGTGCCCGCCTATTTCAACGATTCACAACGCCAGGCGACCAAGGATGCCGGTAAAATTGCCGGTCTCGAGGTCAAACGAATTATCAACGAACCAACCGCAGCCGCACTGGCATACGGGATGGATAAGGCAATCGGCGACAAGAAAATTGCGGTCTACGACCTCGGTGGCGGTACCTTCGATATTTCTATCATAGAGGTAGCTGAAATTGACGGCGAACACCAGTTTGAGGTTTTATCCACCAACGGTGATACTTTTCTCGGTGGTGAAGATTTCGATATGCGCCTGATCGACTATCTTGCTGACGGATTTAAAAAGGAACAGGGTATGGACTTGCGCGGAGATCCGCTAGCCATGCAACGCCTTAAAGAGGCAGCCGAGAAGGCGAAAATTGAGCTGTCTTCGAGTCAGCAAACTGATGTTAACTTGCCTTATATTACCGCCGATGCATCGGGACCCAAGCATTTAAACCTGAAAATTACCCGCGCCAAGCTTGAATCCCTGGTTGATGATTTGATCGCACGTACGATAGATCCCCTGAAAGTGGCGCTCGAAGATGCCAATCTATCAGTATCCGAGATCGACGAAATTATTATGGTTGGCGGTCAGACGCGTATGCCGAAAGTACAGGATGTAGTGAAAAACTTTTTTGGCAAAGAGCCCCGACGCGATGTTAATCCAGACGAAGCAGTTGCCAGCGGTGCAGCGATTCAGGGCGGTGTACTGGGTGGTGATGTAAAAAACGTGTTATTACTAGACGTCACGCCTCTTTCGCTCGGTATCGAAACACTGGGCGGTGTAATGACCAAGCTGATCGAAAAAAATACTACGATCCCAACCAAGGCATCGCAGACTTTTTCGACTGCTGAGGATAATCAAAACGCAGTTACCGTGCATGTATTACAGGGTGAACGCGAAGTTGCCACAGCCAACAAATCGCTGGGTCGATTTGATTTGTCAGATATTCCGCCGGCACAACGTGGCGTGCCACAGATTGAGGTCACATTCGATATCGATGCTAACGGCATATTACATGTATCGGCAAAAGACAAGGCCACTGGTAAGGAACAGAAGATAGTGATTAAGGCTTCCAGCGGCCTGTCCGATGAAGAAGTCGAAGCAATGATTAAGGATGCAGAGGCCCATGCGGAGGAAGATCGCAAACATCGAGAGATGGTCGAGACTCGCAATCAGGCTGATGCAATGATCCACGCGACTGAAAAATCACTGGTCGATCTCGGTGACCAGGTTGAGGCAGAAGACAAGTCGAATATCGAAGCTGCAATCGCTGCATTGAAAACAGCCATGGAAGGTAACGATAAGGCTGATATTGAAAGCAAAACCCAGGTTTTGGCAGAAGCCTCCGGCAAACTGGCTGAGAAAGCCTATGCAGCGAATTCGGAAGATGGCTCTGGGCCTGTCGATGCGAATGCTTCGGCAGAATCCGGCGATTCGAACGACGATGTGGTCGATGCCGAATTTGAGGAAGTAGAAGACGATAAAAAATAATCCTTAGGGATTTCGCGAACCCGGTCTGTCGATTACAGGCCGGGTTTTTGTTATTCAGGCATAACCCGCACAAAGCTCGATAGGGATGATAGCCATCATGCCATTTGATAGATTCAGAGGCATTAATATCAAGAATCAAGTTTCCATTTGCCATGCTTTGACCCTGATCTACGTTAGCTTGTTACGACCTGCGGACTAAATAAATGGCGCAAAGAGATTATTACGAAGTACTCGGTAGTGAACCATCAGCTACGGATGCTGACCTGAAAAAGGCTTTCAGGCGGCTTGCAATGAAGTACCATCCTGACAGAAATCCGGACGACAAGGAAACCGAGAGACGGTTCAAAGAAGCCAAGGAAGCCTACGAGGTCCTGTCCAACTCGAACAAGCGTGCAGCCTATGACCAATTTGGTCATGCTGGTGTCGATCATTCCTCCGGCGGCGGTTTTAGTGGCGGTGGATTTGGCGACGCTTTCAGTGATATCTTCGGTGATATATTTGGCGGTGGCGGCCGATCACGGGTACGAAAAGGGGCTGATTTACAATATAACCTGGAGTTGGAACTCGAAGACGCTGTTGCTGGTACCACAGTTAAAATCAAGATACCGACCATGAAGCACTGTACCAGTTGTGCCGGCACCGGTGCTAAAGCGGGCAGCTCACCTGAGACTTGCAGAACCTGTGGTGGGCATGGGCAAGTGCGTATGCAGCAGGGTTTTTTCTCGGTGCAGCAAACCTGCCCCAAATGCAGGGGCGCTGGTACCACCATCAGCAATCCCTGCAATACCTGTCATGGCGCTGGACGCGTCAAGGAACATAAAACACTGTCGGTTGAAGTACCGGCCGGTGTTGATACCGGCGATCGTATTCGTCTGACCAGTGAAGGAGAAGCAGGTGAGGCAGGTGCACCCGCAGGTGATCTATTTGTGCAAATGCACATAAAACCGCACGCGATATTCGAACGCGATAATGCCGATCTCTACTGTGAAGTACCAATCAGCATAGTCACTGCATCGTTGGGAGGCGAACTCGAGGTTCCCAGTCTAAATGGTCGCCTGAATCTAAAAATTCCAGCGGGTACTCAATCGCATAAATCGTTTCGCATGCGCGGCAAAGGGGTAAAACCGGTTCGTGGCGGCCCGGTGGGTGATTTGATCTGTAATATCCTGGTGGAAACTCCGGTGAAGCTCAATGCCGAGCAAAAAAAGTTACTCGAACAGTTTGGCAAGTTAATGGGAAAATCGGCTAAAAAACACAGTCCGAATGAGAATTCATGGATGGATGGGATGAAGAAGTTTTTCGAGGATATGAAATCATGATGAGGATTGCAGTAGCCGGGGCGGCCGGCCGTATGGGTAGAAATTTGGTAATTGCCTGCGCTGCAGGTGAAGAAATCAGCCTGACACAGGCGACAGAGAGTCCCGCTAATAGCCTGATTGGCTCTGATGCCGGCGTAGTGGCTGGAATCGAAGCGCAGGAGGTTTTAATCACTGACACCCTTGATGCCAGTAAATTTGATGTATTAATTGACTTTACTCATCCGACGGTAACGTCTAACCATGTCGATTACTGTTTAAAAAATAATAAAAAAATGGTAATTGGCACCACCGGTGTGGACCAAGGCCTGGAGCAGAAAATGCGCCAGGCAGCTGAGACCATTGCCATCATGTATGCCCCAAATATGAGTGTTGGCGTGAACCTTTGCCTGCAATTATTGGCGACAGCTGCCAGAGTCCTGGGCGACAGTGTCGATATTGAAATTATCGAAGCGCACCATCGGGATAAAATTGATGCACCTTCTGGTACTGCACTAAAGATGGGTAAGGTCATTGCAGAAACACTGGGACGCGATCTTGATAGCTGTGCGGTTTACGGGCGAGAAGGGCAGACCGGTGTCAGAGAACGTAACACAATAGGCTTTGAAACTATACGCGCGGGTGACATCGTAGGTGATCACACCGTTTTATTTGGCGGTGAAGGCGAGAGGATTGAAATAACGCACAAAGCGTCAAGCCGAATGACCTATGCCAACGGCGCTATTCGGGCCTGTCAGTGGTTACAGCAAAAGGATCGTGGTTTTTTCGGAATGCAGGATGTGCTCGGCATTTAGTTCGCCAGACCCCCCGGCAGGCATCCTCGCTATGAAGTCCCCAGTCGCTCGATTCCCGGAATAAGTTTTCGAAGCAATCGCTTAGTCCTCAGGACTCGATGACTTTATCTGTAGCTATCGTGTCGCATTTAAATTAAATATCGTGAATCTCACCCCTACACTGAGCCGTTTTTAAATCTCGAAGCAGATTTCTCGGCCAGGCAAAATGAACTATTCATGAAGAAGGTATAGTATTAGCTTATGGAGCATGCATCGGCTTCAAATTTGTTAGATTGTGTATGATAAAAGACATTAACTATATTTTTTAAACATATGAATTACAACGAGTTTACTATATTTCCAGCTATCCATCTCCGCAATGGGGAGGTAGTGCGGTTTACCCGCGGAGATACCAGCAATCCAATAGTATTTCATACCGATCCAATCGCCTGTGCGCAACAATGGATCGATCAGGGTGCACAGTGGTTGCAGCTTATCAATCTGGATGCCGCATTTGATGAGGATGCAACCAACAACTGGCAACTGATCGAGGAAATATGCCGCCTGGATGTCAATATTCAGTTTGGTGGCGGAATTCGTGGCATCAGTGATGTTGACTGGGCGATAAAATCGGGCATCAAACGAGTCATTATAGGCACCGCCGCAGTCGAAAACCCACAGTTGATGGCCGATGCTATTTCACATTATGGAAGCGACGCCATCATACTGGGCATAGATGCCGATGCAGAAGGTGAAGTCCAGATTCGTGGCTGGCGAATAGGTGGCAGCGTGCAAGCAACGGGCCTGGCAATCCAGATGCGTCAGCTTGGTGTGACTTCGGCAATTCATACCAGTATCCATCTTGATGGATCGATGACTGGTGTCGATCTTCAGGCCTCTATAGAACTTGCCGGAATCAGCGGATTGAATATTAGCGTTGGTGGTGGCATCGGAAGCCTGGAAGATGTACTTGAGTGTTATAACAATGATGGAATCAATGGGGTAATCATCGGCAAGGCCTTGTACACTGGAAAAGTAGATTTAAAAAAGGCTTTGCGAGCAGCGCGTCAAAAAAACTCTTTTGAAACCGGCCTGGCCGACTGGAAAGCCGATCAGACTACTACCTGGGCAAAGTTTAGCTACGAACTGGTTGAAAATAACCTGAAGAAGCATATTCCTGTCGATTCACCACCGCTTCGTATACTCGATGCCGGTGGTGGCAATGGCCTGGACAGTCTCGCATTGGCGCGTATGAATCATCAGGTCGACATTGTTGATGTTTCTCAACAGATGCTCGATGATGCCAACGTCAATGCCGCACTGGCGGGTGTATCAGGGCGTATCAGCACGCATGCAGTAGATATATTGAATATCGGCAAGCTATTTGAAACGGCCGAGTTTGATATGGTTTTGTGCCATAACGTGATTCAATACGTTGATGAACTTGAACCGCTGATCAATGCTATGGATAAGGTATTAAAACCTGGCGGTGTACTGTCTTTGATCGGGCCAAATCAATACTCGCTACCCTACCAGGCAGCTTTTTTAAATGGTGATCTTGACCAGGCCTACGAGTTGCTAGATCAGGTAGACCAGATCAGCTCCATATTTGGTGTCAATGAGCGCTCTTATCGCGCAGACGAGCTGATAGATTGGTTTGATCAAAGGGGCTACAACATAGAAAATCATTATGGTATTCGCTGTATGTATAACTACTGGGGTACTAATGAAGAAAAGCAGGAAACCGAAATTTACGAAAAACTGAAAAAACTTGAATTCGCCCTCACCAATCGCGAACCCTACAAACAAACAGCCCGATTGTTTCAACTTATGCTACGAAAAAAGTAGCTGATTTATTCAGAATTGCCTGATACACAAAGTCCTAGCTTCTACAGTAATATTCACCGTCTTCGTGTCAACAGTGGGTTTAACGCATGGTCACCAACTCTTCTGCACTAGTTGGATGAATCGCGACCGTATCGTCAAAATCTTGCTTGGTCGCACCCATACGCACGGCCACAGCAAATCCCTGTAACATTTCATCGGCACCCGGCCCTATAATGTGACAACCAATCACTTTTTCCTGCTTGCCAAGACAGACCAGTTTCATTGCGGTCTGTACGGGATGATCGCTAATCGAATTGTACATGGCGGTAAAGCTGGTTTGATACACCTTGATCTGATCACCGTGCAGCTTGATTGCTTCTGCTTCACCCAGGCCCACGGTACCGATGGGAGGATGGCTGAAGACAACAGTGGCGATATTTTGATAATCGAGATGTCTATCCGTTTGATCATCGTATAGCCGATCGGCCAATCGTCTGCCGGCCGCGATTGCCACCGGTGTGAGAGGGGATCGTCCAGTAATATCACCGAGCGCAAATATATTTGCCTGATTGGTATTTTGATAGAGGTCGGTCTTAACAAATCCACGCTCGTCAAGGTCTACACCCGAGTTCTCAATTTTTAACGAGCCGTGATCAGGTTTGCGGCCAATGGCAAATAATATTTGGCCCAGGCCAGACTGTTTCGCATCATGCATATCCACCAGTTCCAGCGTACCATCCTCAAGTCTTGTGATTTTCCGTATCTGGTTTTCTGTTTTTAGATGTACGCCTGAATCCAGCAATTGATCAAACAGGGTCTTACTCAGCATCGAATCGAAATTGCCCAGGACATGCGATTTTCGCAAATACATCGTGACTTCGCAGCCAAGCGCATTGAGCACACCTGCCAGTTCGACTGCTATATAACCCGATCCAGCGATTGCAACGCTATCGGGGCGTTTATTCAATGCAAAAAATCCATCCGAAGTGATCGCATGCTCGGCTCCTGGTATATCAGGCCTGGCCGGAATAGTGCCGGTGGCAATAGCAATGTGTTTCGCGCGATAGATCTTACCGTCGATTTCAACGCTATGTGAATCGACAAAGCTCGCCGAACCTTTGAACTCATCGATTCCGAGATCTTTGAGATAACCGTAATACCAGTTGTTAATCCCGCTGATATAGGCCTCACGCCTGGTCACCAGGTGGGCCCAGTCAAAACCCCGATTTCTGACATCAAAACCGTAACTATTCGCGTCATCGATCAGATGGGACAAATTGGCGCCGAACCACATGATTTTTTTCGGTACACAGCCAACATTAACGCAGGTGCCACCCATCTTGCCGTGCTCGACAATCGCACATTTTTTGCCGTAACCTGCTGCGCGCTCAACCACCGATAGTCCACCACTACCAGCACCGAGTACGATCAGGTCATAATCGTAGCCATTACTCATATTGTTTCCCGTTTCTAAAATCATTTAAAAACTCCATCAAAGGTGGAGTCTCAGAGGCTAAAGGGCAAGTTTTCCGCTGGATGCCAGAATAACGGCAACAGCTGTATCGCAATCGCCGCATAAATGTTGTCTTGGATTATCGCGTGAAACTTCGTACAGATTGCTAATTTTATCACTTTATGTCTGAATATTAATGCGTCGATATTGTTTTTTTGGCTTACCGGTGATTTAATTAGAATAGCGTTAATCGGCAATAATCAAATGACTTGATTAGCATGATTGGAAAATTAAATACGAAAATATCGGGTACAGGATGAGATTAATACGGTTTTTGATTACCCACACGATAACCCTGGTATTGGGTGTCATGCTCGGAATTTACCTGTTACCCATACTGACAGCACCCACAGGCCCCACTATTGAAGAAGTTGAATCCTCTTCGCAACAAGCCTTCTACAGAACCAGATTCCACAAGAGTGTCCCGGGCAGCGACCTGATTCATTGGGGTGAAGGTGAGGTTTTCCTCGGTAAATCCAGCATTAGTCTTCTGGGTTCTCTTGCACCCGGTCCTGATTATTTTTTATATCTGACTAAAAACCTGGTTGATACCGGGGATTCATTTCTGGCCATAAAGCAAGACTCGTTAAAGGTAGGCCCTATAAGAACCTTTGATAATTTTATTGTGCCACTTGATGAATCTGTAGATCTAGATCAGTATGCGGCCGTTGTTGTCTGGTGTGAAACCTTCTCCCAATTTATTACCGCTGCCAACTACCGGTAGCCCAACCTGGTTTTTAGTTATTTTTAAAAATTGAACGACGTACCCGCGTACACTTTGCTTTCGTCGATTCCCGCGTCCGGAAAATGAACGATCAGGGCGAAAACTCCTCGTTGATTTTGGATGTATCCGCTTATCGTCATATAATTTTTGTAATAGTGTCTTATCCAGCTGATTACTAGCCCTCCTTCAATGAGGACTCGTCCGTCGGCCCCCATAACATCTTGTCCAGCGTATCGACGGGGCTTGCAGCAATCACTTTATTGCCCTCAAAGTGAATTCCTTCCAATTTGAGTAGTTGTGACTGTTCTCGATATGAATCAGATCCATATTCAAATGCCAAAGTACGATTTGACCGCACCACGCGAAACCATGGCAAAGGATCGGGGCAACGCCCCATGGCCTTGCTGACCATACGAGAATATCCGGGATATCCGGCTGCCCGTGCGATTTCGCCATAGGCCATTACCTGTCCCATTGGGATACTGGAGACTACCTTCCAGATGCAGGGGTCAAACTTTGACTGAAAATTATTCATCGCCCCAGTGTACTCACTGCCAGCCTCGCTGAGAAGAAGGGCAGGCTTAACGCCTCGCCATCGATATCGCTATTTATTCTAATTAACCAGTTTAAATCACAATATTTGATATATTCAGCCTGCTGCAATGGAAATCAGACAACTACAGTCCCTGATCAAACTGGTTGAATGTAATTTTAGCGTTAGCAAGGCAGTCGATAAAATGTTTCTGGTGCGATCGGCTGTTTCCCAGCATTTGAAGAAACTGGAGCAGGAGTTAGGCGCTGAGTTATTTGTTCGTCGAGGGAAAAGATTAACCGGTTTAACGCATATGTTTATGGATTTACCGGGCGCAAGACTTTTAACGATACTTTTATTAAGGCCAGCCTGAAACCTCAAGTGGTGCTAGGTACGGCCGACACAAATATCATCAAAAACTTATGTGCAGGAAGAAATGGGAGTAGGCGTCATCGCCAGTATGGCGCTCGATGACAGGGAAGATGAAAATTTCATCAGTCGCGACGTGAGTCACCTGTTTCCCTGGGAAATCAGTCGTATCGCTTATATCAATGACAAATTCTTGCGCCAGTATGAAAAAACATTTATCGATCTTTTTCTGAATTATGTGAAGCGCTCAGAAGATAACAAGATTCAGAGACTCGACTAATGTTAGCCCGCTGGCTCTGAAATATTTCGTTAAATTTTTTTAACGACCCTTGATTCCAACAGGCATGCTTGCAGTTGCAGTGTATCTAGTGATTGCCATATCGTACCTGTCGCGTTAACGAGACTAATCGTCTTACCTCGGAAACAGCGACACTCATCGTTGGAAAATCAATCGTTTGCAGTGCGCTGAGCTCATTCAATATGTGATCATAGCGTTCCAGTGCTTCTGTCTGTTGCTCTTCCCACAGAAGCAGGGCTTTTGTGGTATGACGTTTATTATCAATCGAGTGCAGCACCATTTCGGTCAAATTACGCTGGTTGGCGTGCAGGTCGTTACGCATGTTGACGATCGCCAGATGATTCCAATGGGTTCGCACAATTGTCTCCGAAATGGCACCTCGTATCCAGTGTAACTGCAGGCGCTCGGACAGCGCGTAAAACAGTTTGGCAGTGTTTTCGGTACTGCTATCTAAGGTGCTCTTGATTTCGATAATATCGAATGCGGAGGCAAGCGTGGTTTTATCGGCTAGTTCCTGCGCCAGCGCGGCTGGTACCTTATATTTGGCAAATAATTTACGCGCCGCGAGGTAATTTTTACGAGACTGACCTATGATCGCTTTCGGAATTACCTTTCTTAAGATCTTGATTTCGGACTGGTAGTGATCGATCAAATGGCTGACGTCAAAATTGGCGCTTTTATTACGCAGTAACCAGCTTATTGAGCGTTCCAGCAAACCACTGACAGCTTGAAAGCACTCATACCGACATTGTTCCTGCACCACGTTATCCAGTTGTTCCAGCGCTTGCCATGTCTTGTTCAAATCGAAAATCTCGACACAAACAACGTAAGCCTTGGCAATATTTTCGATACTGGCACCGGTTTCTTCCCGAATCCGATAACCAAAACCGATACCGATGTTATTGGTGATCATGTTGCTTAACAGCGTGGCGATGATTTCCTTGCGCAACGGATGTTGTAAAATTTCATCGGTGTAGAGTTCTTGCAGTTTACTGGGGAAATAATCCAGCAATAGTTGGTTATAACATTCTTCGGTCAGGGAGGATGATTCCAGCAGCGCATTTTTATAGGTTAATTTGCTGTACGAAAGCAGGATCGAAAGTTCGGGCCGGGTGAGTCCCTTGTTCTGGCCGATGCGCTCTACCACCATTTCATCGTTGGGTAGATTTTCGAGTTTTCTATTTAAGATGCCCTCATGTTCCTGGTGACGCATGAAACGCGCATGCTGATGCATATTTTTCGCTGCGTGTTGTATGATGCTATCGATAATCTGGGTTTGGCGATAGTTATTGGACAGGCAATGCAGGCCGACTTCGTCGGTCATTTCGGTTAACAGTTCGTTGCGTTGCTTTTGACTCAGGCGACCCGACTTGACCACCTGGGATAGCAGTATCTTGATATTAACTTCGTTGTCCGAACAGTCGACCCCGGCTGAATTATCGATAGAGTCTGTATAAATCAGGCCCCCATGCTGAGCGTATTCGATGCGACCTCTCTGGGTCAGTCCCAAATTACCACCCTCACCAATTGATTTGGCGCGCACCTGTTTGCCGTTGACCCGGATATCGTCATTATTTTTATCGGATACGGCGGCATTGGTTTCCGCAGTCGCCTTGACATAGGTCCCGATGCCGCCATTCCAGATCAAATCAACCCGCGCTTTCAATAGATAATTCAACAACGCATTAGGGGTTAAATGGTCTTCGCTACAATCGATTAGCGCTGTACTTCGGGGCTCAGGTCGATGCGCTTGGCCTTGCGTGAATATACACCGCCACCCTTACTGATCAGGGCTTTGTCATAATCACTCCAGGCAGAGCGCGACAGTTTAAACAGTCGCTCGCGCTCGCGGTAACTCTTTTTCGTATCCGGACTAGGGTCGAGAAAAATATGCATGTGGTTAAATGCCGCGACCAGCT